>Ga0307515_10005809_pt1 | contig 24910 bp, 18 predicted proteins | sample 17_EM_MG_FD_194513 | JGI IMG/M metagenome (GOLD analysis project Ga0307515, IMG submission 194513) | Populus trichocarpa ectomycorrhiza microbial communities from riparian zone in the Pacific Northwest, United States - 17_EM | ecosystem: Host-associated > Plants > Roots > Unclassified | place... | reverse complement strand
GAGTAGCGGGCACTGTTTAACATTTGAAAACAACCACATGGCCCACAAGCCGTCCACAGAGTAGACAAGGCAGAAAGGGCCTTCAGCTTAAAAATCTTCTAGCAGTACACAGATGGGGGGGGGGGGTTCTCAGAGGATTACTGTTCAGTCAATACAAAGAAGATGCAATGATTTAATTTATACTTGGGATTGACACTGTATCCTATAGAACTTTCAGATAGCAAGCCATTTAAACATCTCAAAAGAGAAGTACCCTCATTGGACCAAGTATGCCACACAGACTTCCAAGAAGAAACCTCGTAGAAATTGCCATCCAAAAGCTTGTGCTAAGGCCGAAAAGGGTGTTGAAAATAACCCTGAAATAAGAGGAAAGTTAGCAATACATAGATAAGAAAAATTCACTCTTAAACCAGCAGAACATTGCTAATGAACTCTTGAACAATCACGCATAAAATAGGCTTAGAGCAATACTAACACTGATACTGTGCCAAATATTATGACTGGTTTTCGACCATATCGATCAGCAATCATTCCCCAGAGCACAGAAGTTAAAGCTCTTCCAAACATAAAAGCAGATCCTTCAGGAAATGAATGATATCTTCAGAAACAAGGAGCTTGAACAAGATCTTTATGTAAACAGACCTTGAGTACAAGTCACGAATAAAAATCTTTCTCACCCACATAACCAGCATAGTAGCCAATGTCCTCCTCTCTTTTTGCAATATGGAAGTCCCTTATCTGTAGAATTGCAAGATCACCACATAAGTAAGAGTGAAGAACATGAAAGAAGAGTAGATTGACAGGTCCATTATGATTCTGAGTTCTTTCATAATCATGGTCCAAACAGCAAACTGTATTAAAAACCACAAATGAGTGATTCAACTGTTATCTTTGGAATGCTATGCAGCCATTTTACATTGGTGATACCCGTTAGAAAATGTGTCAGCTGAGTCCTAAGGCGCCTTAGTGCCTGTGCTTTTACTTAATTTGGATGTCAAATTGGCAACAAGGATTAACATGCCAAAAAGCAGCATGGTTTGCATGTCCTGCTATCAACCAACAATTAAAACCGAGTCCCCTTCCAGTATGATGCTGCATTATTAAAAAGTCACAATATTACCTATGGACAGAACATAAGCAATTTCATTGCAATCAAGTGTAAGAAAATGAAACTGTCCAGCACAGATGCTCCATTTATTCTGGTGTTATTCTTCTGTTAACCCCATCCCCTCCCCCTCCCCCTCCCCGCCGCTAATTAAACGTTGGAAAAAATTCCACAAGCTATAGGTATGTGAACCATCAGTCTCAATTCTCAAGTAAGCCTACTTTCATTTCAAGTAATAATATAAATAAAACTTTCCAGAATAACATGCTCACCATGAAATAGAGGAAAGGAAAGAGAGATGATATAGGCAAAGCTGCAAAAGTCAAAACCACAAAACACAGATATTAGAGGGAAATTCCAATTTCTCAAAAAAAGCATTTGATTCGTTGAAATTTTCAATGAACCTGCACAAAGAAAAACAATCCAGACATAGAGCAAATGTTTATAAGGAACACCAATGTTGGTTTCTTTGAAAAGTGAAGTCTTACAACCTGGGCAGTCCTCATAGTACTTCTTCTTCTTCTTCTTCAAGAAAGACTCTCCAATCCCATTTCCATCCATCTTGACACACTCCAGTTGTTTTGAGTTGAGGTGATTTTTTTTTCCCTTCTTTTTCAGAGAAAACACATTTTTTATATAAAGAAAACTGCTCTTTTTCAGTCAGCTTTCTTAAATAATCATGGACCTAACCACCTAATTAGATTATGGACCAAATCATTACAACTCTTGACACATGATTATATTAGGCCACGTTACTGCAAGAATGGATTCTGAAGATGTGTAAACTTCATTAGCAGCAAAATTGTGTGTAAATCCCTGACCTTCTAGAATATAAAAAATCTTGTTTCCTTGTAAACAACAACATTTGCCTGAACAATGTCTCAAAACAAACCATTTCATTGAACAATCACACGAAACTAATTGAACAATTGACAACGCAAACCAATTCAAGAAATCTCCAGATACCACCTCTCTCACGAAGAGTCTTTTTAAGACAAAACCCACCACAAGGCCATGAGTCCAAGGTGGGATAATACCACTTGAGAGGGAAAATTATGATAATACCACTTGAATGGGCCAATTATGATAATACCTCTTGAGAGAGCCAGTTATCCAACGGAAATGGGCAAGTACATATAGCTATCTCTACTTGCACAAATAAGAAACAAAATTTAAAAATAAACCAACACGAACAAGAAAAGATCTTAGCCATAGAATGATGCTTAACCTGCACAAAGGACAACAATCCAGACATAGAGCAAATACTTAAAAGGAACACCAGTGTTGGTTTCTTTGGAAAGTTCAATCTTGCAACCTGGGCAGTCCTCATAATACTTGTTCTTCCTCAACAAAGACTCTCCAATCCCATTCTCATCCATCTTGTGCCCGCCTGCCACAACAGCTAATGTTTTGGCCCCTTATGAGAAAGTAAACTTCCTTTTTTATTCATGGCATTGGCATCAGAAAGTGCCGTCTGATACTTGACAGAGCCATCTTTCTTGATTGGAATTGTCGGCTACAAGTCAGTCGTTAACTAATATTTTAATGCCAACGTGAAAGAATTAGAAAATCCTTCTAAAAATTTCTTCTCTTTTTCTTCTTCTCTTTGTGTGAGAAACGAACGTTGGAATAGTCTTAAAAATAGAAGCTGGATCACGACACCTTTTATGATTTTTCTTTTTGGATTTTTTTTTAAAAGAAATGTTTAAGAGATTCCTTGTACTAGATTTTGAGTGAGAAACGATGTTCATAAGAGCATAATAACAGTAAACCCCGACTTGAGTCATCAACTACTTTAAAGTTTCTTGAATTGATTCCCGTCATTTTAAACTGATATCTTTTCAAGTTTTTTTAAAAGTTAAAACAAAGGGGTCCACCTGAAGGGGACAGGTTTAGAAAGACATGTCGTTTTGTGAGTTCAAAATATATATAACCGCCAGCCACCTGAAAGCGGGTAAAAGTTTGGAAAAACAGCCTAAATTTGGCAAAAACTGGATTTTTTTTGTTTAAAATTAATTTTTTTAAAAAAATTATTTTGATATGCAAATATTAAAAGTAATTTTTTTAAAATATTATTTTAATATAATTTTAAATAAAAAAATATTTAAAAAAAAACAACAAAATTGCAGAGTTGAATCAATAGATGACAAAAACATGAATTCAATTTCAAATGATCAACACATACCATTCAAATGAAGTTAAAGGTTTTACTATAAAAAATATTGGTACAACAGGTTGCATTTGAATGACACCATCATTTCATTCCATCTTAACTGGACTGTCAGCTCTCCCAGCTGACTTGGAGCCTTCACGTTCAGCTTAAATGCTGGTCCAACAGCAAGAGTATGACCCAGCACCATCAACTCCTACGATATGCAAATGCACCAAGCTTAATAGACGTCCATAAACAGATTGATAGAGAGACCAACAGCTCAACGTACACCTTTCACCACCTTTCACCGCTTTCGTTCTGAACGCCACTTGAATACAGGTTTCGTAGTTGGACAGACAATCTCATCTTCACGCAGCTTGCGCTTTCGTCCCTTTTTCTGATCATTAAATGGAGGATTCAATTTCGAGATCTATATGAATAAACTAATACAGTGAAGTAAAAGCAAGAACTAGATACCTGCAATTCCTTCTGCAGTGCCATATCCATATATATTTTCTCCAACTGGTTTGCTCGGTTCTTCCGGGCCTCAAGCTCTCTGTAGGAACTGGCTATTTTCCTGCCCATGGAACAACGAGACTGATACAGTGGGACTTGAAACAAACAAAATATAACTGGCTTATACTAGAGTACAAAAGAACATACTGACTGGAAAAGTTCCATAGATTAACAACAAACTAAATGATCTAAACCACAAACTCTCCCGAGGAGATCGGTGGTGGTCAACAAACTAATAAATAAGCTTATGACAAAAAACTATACGACAGCCTCAATAGTTTCTAGAAAATGGCACCCTCTGGTATCAACTATTAGCATGACATATGTTTGAATTATCTTATATTTCTTAAGCCTCCAAAGTCTGGAAGTTTCCAGCAGCAAAAGGGGGTTCAACAAAGTTCAAGGCCTTGATGGCGGGAGAGGTCATATTCCAGCTCAAACTCACCTCCGGGGACATCGCATGTTTGCACATGCCTCGCATGCTTGACCCCAATCAGAGGACTGTAGGGTTGAAGGAAAACATGAGATGCTTGCATGTACCAAGGAGAATTACAGCCAAAAACAGGCAAGACCGTGGACAAGGTTCAGTGCTCCTAACACTTGGCTAACATGGTGAGTTAAATTCAAGAAAATTTTCTTCTCAGCCGCTATGTTTTACAAAACCAACGAAGTGCAACTCTTGGAAGATTCCAACTAAATTAAATGATAGTGCATTGGTATTGCAGCGGATAGTTAGGATTGTGAATAGTAATGAGTGTAAATTTCTATGTAAATGATTTTGTGATCATATCAAAAGAAGCATAAATCCTCTCTACCTCTTAAAATGATCAATCAAGTTCAACAAGGGAAAAACAAACCCAAGATTAATTTGTCTAACAAAACAAAAGTCATCCTTTACCTTTTAATATTATCAGGGACGTCAACAGAAGTAGTTGCCATTTTATTTTCTGAAGATCGTGATCTTATTTCTTTAGCCTCCTCCCTGCAAGATACGAAACAAAAAGTAATGAGGATACATATCCAATGACGAATCAATTCCCACAAAAAGAGAACACTAATCATGAATTTAGGATGAGGGAAAAAAACAAAGCAAGTTTGCATGTTGCCCTTGGGCTCTAGCTCGAGTTGACAAGAAAAACAGCAGGCTAAGTTTTATCACTGTAGAAATAATAAGCTAGATCTCATCATTATACTCTAGCTTGTATCACTAATACCATTATGAATGACAGAAGAGCATTGATTTAGTGAACTACAAACAATGGGAAGTCAGTAACCAAGCCAATTGTCACTTGGTACAAAACTTTATATATTGAAATGCATTATTTCCATTTAAGTTCAACACATAAATGCCTCAAGTAATGGTCTTCATCAATTTTCTTTGCCACTAAATGTCAGCAGCATATACAATTTTTTGGAGACAATAAGTGCCGGGAAGTTCGAACCTATCTTCAGCGAAGTAAATATGCTTGCTTGAGGGTCGGCCATCCAGCGAGTGCAATGTGGCAGTTAGCTTTTCAATTTTCTGCAGCAGCCATTACATTTAAAATGATCGTGAGAAGAAAGCATTTAGAAAACGTTAAGTAACCAGAAACAGAATGTAAAACTGTGACTGAATCATTCACCTTTTTCTCACTTTGTGCTTTTTGAAGGATATATCCAATATCTTGCGTCTTCATCAACAATAGTTCTTCTTGAGTGTATTTGTTAGCTTCACTCCTACAATAAAAAAAAAAATTAAAATTTAAAAAAAAAAAAACAAAAAAATGTAAGCAAATAACAAAGAAGTATTGTATTACTGTGGCCGATGAACTCCATCAACTGTTTTACTCTTAATCATTCCGAAGTAAAACTCATCAGGATTTCTCGATGCTGCTTTCTCTTTAAGCCTCTGTAAAGAAACATGTCGCAGCCATAGCCATAGCCACAGCCAAGAATTTAGCAACATGAACCAAAATATTACAAATCATCAAACCTAAGAAATCAGAATGTTCGATCTAAATTAAGTCTAACCCTCAAAGTTTCCTCTTTTTTGTGAAAAGCTTTAGCACGTGCAACATAGTCTTTATGTTTCTCAAGCAGCCCAAATTTCTTCCTTGCTTGACTGGCATCCAAAAATCAAATCAACAACAACAACAACAACAACAACAAATCACCACAAATATAAGAATCGCCAAAACTGGAAAACAAAACATGACTCACGGTTGTGCTCTCTCCTTGTGAGCCTTTCTAGGAATAGCATTCCTTAAGGATGACATTTTGTTGCTGTTCTTCCTGTTTAAGAAAAAAAAAATCAAAATTAAACAAATCAACTGCCATCCTTGCTCTTAAAAACACAATAATTGGTCTTGAAAATCACATACTTATTAGCGCGACAAGGCAAGCGGAAAAATTATCAAAAAAGGCAATAAAAACCAGAACTTTAGAGTCAAGAACAGTGAACATTCAGAAGAATAGAGATTTCCATATGAAAAGATGGAAACTTTGAATCAAGAAAAACAAAGGGTACCTGAAACTTTCAGAGCAAAATCTTCTTTGCTTTGAATAAACCCTAGCTGATATCAAAACCCACTTTCCGGAAACGGGTAGAGTTCAAAAAGCTCCAATCTTTTTTATTTTTACAGATTCGTTAATCAAAGCAAAGCCCGACGTGATTGTGCAGACGGCAATGAGAGACGAGGGTTTTAGACCAAAACGATACTGACAAGGAAAAACCTCAGCTTAAACGACAGTGAGTAACTCGGGCCAGCTTAGGGTTTTGGGCTTGTTTTAAGGGCTATCTATATATATTATATCTCTTATTCTTATGACGAGCCCAGAAAGATGATTGAAACTGTTCTTTGAGGTTAATGTTAATGGTGAGGTTGGAATTACATATCATCACCATCTTTGATATTATAATATTGTGAGTTTCTTTACATCAGCAGCTTTATGATATCGTTTAGATTAAAGTATTTAGTAAATCTCATTAATTTGATTTTTAAGCAAACAAACACAAGATTAATATTTGGATTTATAATGCAGTAAATATCATTTAAATATTGTGATTTGGATTTCAAAATTAAGGCTTTTTTCGTGTTTACGGAAAGTGGTTTCCGGAAAACTACTTTTCAGTTTTCTCTGTTTGTTTTTTATTAGAAAAGTTGGTCAACGAAAAACACTTTTTGATCAACAGAAAACACTTTCTAGTTAATTTGGCTTGGTTTTCAGGAAAGTGTTTTTCTTTTATTTTAGGCGGAAAACACTTTCTGAAAGTTGTAAAAAAATTAGAAATGTTATATTATTTGCTGATTATATCAAATTTGGTTCTCAAACTTATGATTGTTATATATTTTTTGTTTTGAATATTTGTTTTTCAATTTCATCCCTTAGAATTTAATTTTTATATTTAATTTTAGTCCTCATTTTTATAATTGTTATTTGTTTTTCCCTTATCATTTTAATTGAAATTTTTTATCTATCAAATTTGATCTTCATTCTTTTAATTGTTACTTATTTTATTTGAAATAATTTATGAAATGTTAATTATTATTATTTTAATTTTTTCATCTTTTAATTTTTTTATTTTTTAGATTTGATCTCTATTATTTTGATTATTATTTATTTTATTTAAGATAATTTATGAAATTATATTTTTTTTTCAATTTCATTCTCATTTAACTTTTTAATTTGCAAGATTTGTTTCTCATTATTTTAATAAACTTGAAAAAATAAAACATTAATAAGTTATTTTCCAGCTTATTTTCCACGGCATAATCAAATACTGAAAAAAGTTTTCCAATTTATTTTTCATTACACTACCAAACATCAAAAAATAATTAACTTTTCCAAAATTTACTTTTCAAAAAAAATAATTTCCAGCAAACAAACGGGACTTAAATGTAAAAACTAATGTGTTAAAAGACCTATCTATAAATCTGTGCATTTGATTAGTGTTTTGGATAAAATAAAATAATTATATAAAATATAAAAATATGCTTGATTGAAAAAACTAAAGTAAATATGACATTGACAAATATATATATATATATATATATATATTATTTTTTATAAAAAATAAATAATGATAAAATATGGATTTTCAAGATACAAGAAATAGTTTATAAATATTTGAACTTTTTATCTAGCAAATTATAAATAAGATATAGAAATCATAATCCTAGAACTAACATTTATCCAATGAACAACAAATGATAAATGACAGGTGGTAATTGCTGATGTAAGAAGCTCCAGGATCGCTAGACCTGTCTCCACATCACTCTGCTTTATTGCCAAAAGAGGAAGAGACAAGAGTACAGCAAGTGAGCTCAACCGACCATGCTCTGCATAACAGGGTTGATAACGGTGCATCTAGCCCTCTAATTTCTATTTTGTTTTGTTTTAGTCCCATTATTCCTGTTTCTCAATATCATCCTTGTAATCCCCTGTTTTGTAATTTTTTTCAAGATAAAATATTCTTAAATGTTTGGCTTTCAAACCTTGTAATGTAAATGTGTATATTAATATGAAAAAAATATTAATATGTATTTAAAATTAATTAAACATTAATAAGAAATTATTCTAAAAACCCTCTCTCGATAATAAAAGTCTTGAGCTTGGAATAGTTTTGTGAATTAGACAATGAACTTGATTAGTGAAGAATATTTTTTTTACTATCGAGTCCTTATTTGATCACTAGTTTTTAGTCCATGAAATGTTTTGGTATATGAACCAAGACATTAGCCATGATGTGATGAGAATAAATATATTTATTAATATTCATAAATTGCAAACATTCATGAATATTTATTAATGATTTTTCATTGATTATGAATATTCACTGTAATTAATAAAAAATATAAGCAATTAATGTTTTGGTTCTTGAGTCTTGTAAATAGGTATATCAAATAGGTGGAAATAGGACTAAGAAACTTTTAAGTTCTTTTCTGTTGGTTTTTCCAGGATTTGTTTTTTCATTTATTTTTTCTATTCTAGATCTTAAGAATCTGTATTTGAAGAGAAATACCGGGTACTAATTTTGAAGAGAGATATAGGGCACAAATTTATTTGAGTTCGTTAAATTTTATTTAGAAATGTACATAAATAAAATGGTGTTATTGAAATTCTATGAAGTTTTTTAAAGAAAATCTTTTTATATAAAATGATGAAAGACGAGTGGTTTGTTCTCGACGACAACAATAGCAAATTTTATATTTGATATATGCTAAATACTTTAATAAGTCAGTATTTTTTGTTGATTTTTAAAAATATATTTTCAATACATACTTATAACGTGTGCCAAGAGTTAACTCATTCTCATGTGCATAATCTTATGTATAATTAATATTTATTTAAATTAAACAAAAATATTACATTCTCATAAATTATATTATGAACAATCACATTTCATAAAAATATCTAAGAATTCGCATACCAAACGTCTCCTGAAGATAAACTCGATTGGTTGATCAGAAAGATATAATCATTCGTTATTTTCGCAAGTAAAGCGCGAAGCGCCACTGTCAAGTTGTAAAAATGATGAGATGACATCAATTTTGAAGGTATACATAGCACTCAACAGCGAGGTTAATGCCGCTACGGCCGAAAGGACAAAACAGGGACTAAATGAAAGTGAATGAATCAAACTGATACAAAATTTAAAATTGAGGGATCAAGTAAAATCATTAAACCATACGATAAACAGGACAACAGTGAAGTCTCTTCGTTTACCCTGTGATGTGACCGCTGCTCTGTCACTGATTATGTCCCTGCTAGTACTTTCAAATTTTTCCCTTATTTAGACACAAACACCCCTAAGTTACGACCCAGTTTTCACTTATCTGCTAGTTTCCAAGCTTTGAGCTCTGGGTTTTGTTTAGCTCTTGCAAATCTTGGTCCTTTTCAAGTTTCCAGGGATCTTAGCTAGCTATCATCAGGTACATAACCAGGAATGTTTGATTTATTTTATGGGTTCGACCGTGCATTCTATGCTAATTACTTTGTTTTTCTTTTTTGATTTGCTTCAAGTTGTGGGGTTTAAGGGTTTTTTTTGGTATCCCTTTCCCCCCTTAAAGTTTGGGTCTTGGTATTGGAAACGCACAAAAAACCACCATCAGTTCAAGACATGCATTGTCTATTTTTTGGGTTTTTTTTTTTTAGTTTCTGTTTGTAATGTGTTCTTACATAAGTTATGTTCGTGTTTCTGTTGTTTAAGGTTTCAGTTTAACTCATGGGTTTTATCACAGACAAAGCATCTACATTTCCCTGGTCTAAAGATTCTTGTTGCGACCAGCGTGGATACCAATTTGGTCTTTTTTCGTCAAAAGACACCTACACCCTTCACAAATACTACTATAGTCCCTGGTTCATGTGTACTGTGTGTGCACATGTTCATGCATTTGTGTTCAGGGGTTCACTTACAAAAGGTTGAGGGGCCATGAAACTGAAATGGGCCACTAAAAGCACTGATTTTGCTTCTTTAAACACCTGTTCTATGTTATTGATAGTTATTTCTTCTTTAAATGTTGGTAATTTTTCATTTTTTCTGTTTCTTATTCACTATTTGAAGGAAAATGGGTTTCCTTTTTTCACCAATAAGTGAAATAAAGATTTTTTTGTTGTTTTTTTAAGATTTTTTTTATTGCCTTTTTAAACTATAAAGAATTTCTTGCTATTCTGAGTTTCTGGGTTTTTTCCCAAAAAAAAAAATGTTGTTAAAACCTGGCTTGTGTGGTAAAGAAAGGAAAAGGTGTTCAGGATTTTAAGAGGATAACAGAACAGACAAAGAGGTTTCGTTCTCTCGTATGTATGAAGGTGTCTTAATTATCAAATTACTGGTACACGCTTATCTTTCTCATGAAAGTATGAGCTCCCACATTTTTTGTCTTGTATTCTCTCTGTGTTAGTTTTTCTACCTTGTTTTTTTATGGATTATTAGTATTATCGTAAGCACTTTTTGGTGTTGTCTTAGATTTTATCTCTTGTTTGATATGTTATCAAGTATTTGATATTGTGATTGAATTCGTGTGTCAAATACTCGTATACCTTTTTTCAAAATGACACCCATGTCCTCCACTGAACCTGTGGGTAGTCCTCGTGTTTCCTTTGGTAGGACATAAAGTAGAGTTGACTAGGAACTTGGCCAAGTTGACTGAATCCACTAAAGTGACTAAAATTGAAATGGTTGCTCAATTGAGCTGATCTTGTCAAGTCACTGTGAAACATTACCAGAGGACTTCCTTTTTCTTTCTGTTTGTTTCTTCGAAAAGAAATCTTAAGAAACATAACTGCATTGCTAAAGTTATGCAGTGCATATGCAAGTCTGTTCAATTGCAACCTCTACAATAGTTGATAGCAAAACTGATGCGTAAAATTCAAGCCACCAAAAACAGAAATGCACACGTTACAGTGTCTGGTTTCATGCAATCACTAATAACATTCCAAGACTAGATATGTCTTAATAATTTTGGTCGTTTCATTTTAAGGTTGACCAAATTTGGTTATTCTCAGTAAGGTTGTTTTAGTTGGATTATTTCAATTTTGGATGATGCCTTTATATAGAACTTGAATAAGTGAACATCTGTTTTGCATACTAATTTATATATGGATATCATGTCATATCGTAACAATGCCAGTTGAGTTAAGTTGAGTTTCTTGTGAAGCAATTGTTAGGTTTCCTTCGACTTTCAGGCATATATGGAATGCAAATAATGGCAAGAACCTACCTTTAAACCATGTCCTATTTATATATAAAAGCCATTACCTAGTTATAGTCCCATAAATGTGGCCTTAGGGCAGGGAATTCAGAGATAGCTTACCTTGCAATGATTAGGTGTGACGTGGCCACTCTCAAGACTTGAATCTGTACCTTTGTGGTTGCAAGTCTAAAAGGAAGCATTTCACAAGCAATGGATGAAATTTCTGGGAATCACCCCCTAAGACTTGTTAGGAATCCTCCGTGGAATTTACATGAAATTGGATTACAATAATAGTGATGAAGCTGCTTACTTAAAATGTGAAGTTTTTTTTTTCCTTTCTACTCAGCATTGTGCTATGAGCCACAGGCACGGTTCTCTTATTGACTTTCTGTAATTGAATGTTTTGCTGTTTATATGGCTGCCTTTGAATGAACATTTTGGTTTCTATATTTCTGATAATTCAACTTATGTTTTGTTTAGTAATGTGTGCATAGATTCATAGCTTACCTATGTTTCATTTGATGCCTTAGTATGTTTGTCTCTTTAACGCCTCAGGCACCAAATGGAGTCTAATGAAGAGCCAGAGGCCCTTGCTCCTCCACCTGATGCCCTCCCTCCTCCTCCACCTGAGATACCACCAAATGTAGTTCCTGTTCAATTGACAACAGGCACTTTTCCTGAGGAAACAAAAAAGACATCAAAATTAAAACGTTCCCCGATTACCAGGCGCGGAGTTGGGTCTAGAGGGCAAAAAATACAACTAGTCACAAATCATTTCAAAGTTTCTATCTCTAATACTGGTGGCCACTTTTTTCACTACAGTGTAAGTTTCTTTGTGCATGTAATCTTTCTGTCTTGACTCTTGTTCTTTTCTTCCTTGTAATTTTGTTCTTCATTGAATTAGGTTTCCTTATATTATGAGGACGGTCGCCCTGTCGATGCAAAGGGCATTGGGAGAAGATTAATTGACAAAGTTCATGAGACTTATGGGTCAGATCTTGCCGGGAAGGACTTTGCATACGATGGAGAGAAGAGCTTATTCACAATTGGTGCTCTGCCACGAAACAAAATGGAATTCACTGTTTTGCTTGATAGTTTCTCATCAAATAGGTATATGGATGCATTTTGCCTCTTTTTTGTTAGGAATTGTGAATGACAATTGGGATTATTTTGTGTGCAGGAATTCTGGAAATGGAAGCCCTGTTGGCAATGGAAGTCCTAATGAGACCGATAAAAAGAGGATGAGGCGGGCATTCCAGTCCAAAACATTTAAAGTGGAGATGAGTTTTGCTGCCAAAATCCCTATGCAAGCTATTGCAGCTGCTTTGCGTGGTCAAGAATCGGAAAACTCTCAGGAAGCCTTAAGAGTCTTGGACATCATTTTAAGACAGCATGCAGCTAAACAGTGAGTACAAATCTAGCTACCATCTTCTTTCTATCTTGGTTTACCCTATTTTATTCCATATGCTTGATTTTCTTCCAGGGGTTGCCTTCTTGTTCGCCAGTCATTCTTTCACAATAATCCAAAGAACTATGTTGATCTGGGAGGAGGAGTCCTTGGATGCCGAGGATTTCATTCGAGCTTTCGAGCCTTGCAGGGTGGATTATCCCTAAATATGGGTGAGTTTTATTTTATGGCATAGTCCTGCTCAAACTGTTTCCCATGTTACCTATATGTGCTCTTCAAGGCAGATGGTTCGACTACAACGATAATACAGCCTGGGCCACTTATTGACTTTCTCATAGCCAACCAGAATGTGTCAAACCCTTTTCAGATCGACTGGGCAAAGGTACAGATTCTGTTTACACCAGCAAAATTCACTTTACCAAATTCATGTGGCTCACTGCATGTTTTCAATGATAGGCAAAGCGGACAATGAAAAATTTGAGGATAAAGGTGTCACCTACCAATCAAGAGTACAGAATCACTGGCCTAAGTGAAAATAGTTGCAAAGAGCAAATGTTAGTCATTCTCATCTCATGTTATTTCCACCCAGTTGCCATGTTACCTACATGTAACTATGCCAATCTATAATTAGTTTTTCATGTACCTGTGCCTTTTTTTCCAAACAGGTTTTCGCTGAAATCAAGAGCAGCTGATGGAAATGATGTTGAAAGTTTTGACATTACAGTTTATGATTATTTTGTTAATCATCGCAGCATAGATTTACGTTACTCTGGAGATTTGCCATGCATCAATGTTGGCAAGCCTAAAAGGCCTACTTACATTCCCGTCGAGGTGGCTCGATCCTTTTCCTGTTTTCATGGCTCTATGCTGCTATACATCTTTCTTGTTGGCCTCCGTCTGTGCTAATGTAATTTCTGAATATTATCCAGCTTTGTTCACTGCTTTCTTTGCAACGCTACACAAAGGCACTGACTGTCCATCAGAGATCGCAGTTGGTAGAAAAATCAAGACAAAAACCCCAAGAAAAGATTAGGATCTTAGCTGATGTAAGTCTTTGTTCATTGGTTTTCAATGAGGATGATTTCTGTTTCTTATATTGCTCCCCATTTAAGATAAACTGCCGCTTTTTGTCAGGTAATGAAAAGCAACAACTATGCTGCAGAACCAATGCTGCGTTCTTGTGGCATCACCATCAGCAGCCAGTTTACTCAAGTTCAAGGCCGTGTGCTTCCTGCTCCAAAGGTGTCTAGTCTTCTATTCTTTAATACACTGTAATCTGTTACAGATTTTTTTTAGTTCTCTTTGACTTTGTAAGCACTGTCCAGGTTGAAGGCTCTGAATCATTGAGTTATTCTTTCTTTCTTTTTCTTCGGTAATAGTTAAAAGCAGGAAATGGTGAGGATGTTATTCCAAGAAATGGGCGGTGGAATTTTAATAATAAGGTGCCTTTTGGAATTTAGTCTATGTTGCTATTTGCCTTCATTTTTTATCAGTGGTTGTAATAACAAAGTTACCTCTTGTGCAGAAATTTTTTGAACCTTCTAAAATTGAAAACTGGGCAGTGGTGAACTTTTCCGCCCGTTGTGATGTGCGTGGTCTAGTAAGAGATTTGATAAAATTTGGAGAAATGAAAGGGATTGTAAGTTTTTTCAAAATTTTGTGCAATGTTTCTTGTAATATTCATTTGAATCTAGTTCCTTGTCCTAAATGTTATTCCTTTTTCTGCTTTGGTGCAGCTCATAAGTGACCCGATGGATGTTCTTGAAGAGAATGCTCAGTTTCGACGGGCACCACCTCCTGTTCGAGTGGATAAGATGTTTGAACAGATACAGACAGCTTTTCCAGATGCTCCTCCTCGCTTTCTTGTGTGTCTTCTTCCTGATAGGAAGAACTCTGACATATATGGTTAGCTGATTTATCATCATACATGATCCTTGCTGTTGTGTGTATTGTTCTTTTGATTGATAAAACTAGTTAATGTTATGTGCAGTAATTTCTGTTCTTTATAAATTTGGTAAATTTGTATTTTAAGGTCCTTGGAAACGAAAGAATCTTGCAGAATATGGAATTTTCAACCAATGCCTGGCACCCACTAGAGTTAATGATCAGTATATATTGAATGTTCTCCTGAAGATAAATGCTAAGGTGAGATAGCATACCAATATTGATCATTTGAAATATTCTTCCTTTCTTTTCTACATACTCACAGCAAATGCAGCTTTTTTTCTAACATACCAAAATTTTTCTCGTCTGGATAGCTCGGTGGTTTGAATTCTTTGTTGGCTATGGAGCAATCACGAAACATCCCTTTTGTTTCAAAAGTTCCTACAATAATATTTGGGATGGATGTATCACATGGCTCGCCTGGCCAGTCTGACATCCCATCCATTGCTGCGGTAGGACATATCTGGGATGAATTCTTCTTAAGAGATTGTCTTTTTATTACAATCACCCCTTCAATTTGTTCAAAGTCACAAACTATTATGTGATGCTTCAATTTTTTTTCTTTTCAATTCCATAGGTTGTCAGTTCTAGAAACTGGCCTCTACTTTCTCGTTATAGAGCTTCTGTGCGTAGTCAGTCACCAAAAGTTGAGATGGTAGATTCTCTTTTTAAACTAACAGCAGATAAGAAAGATGATTGTGGGATTGTTAGGTGAGCAATATATGTAATTATAATTTAAAAAATGTTTTCCTATACTACATTGTTGGACCTGTCTTTTTTCTGTACCTGAATGCCCCTTTGTATAAATAGAGATTTGAAATCCCTTCAATTTCAGGGAATTGTTGTTAGACTACTATAAGAGTTCTGGCCAAACAAAGCCAGCTCAGATAATCATATTCAGGTCAGTTTCCTTTTCTTCGAACTGACTTTCTTGGTCCTTGCACCGTTGGTTATTTATCTTTCTTCTGTATTCTGCCACACCTGCATTTTGCTATTTTTGGTCTTAATGGATGTTGCAACTTGCAAGCCAGAGGGCTTTGTTACAATGAAAGTAATGAGGCAAAAGAGATCCGTTACTTGTTTTCTGAAAGCATTGAATATGTGAAGTCTCTGCTTTATATGACAAGGCATTTGAAATGTTTTCGCATTCTTGTCAATTATCACCTTTTCATTTTCTTCCAATTTTGAAAGAAAGTTACTAAGCTGCACTAAATTTATGCTTTAGCTATAAGCTTGTCTCTTAAATCTTTTTCCATCACTGAAAGCCCACAAATTCATGTTCATTTTTTTTTCCAATGTTGAAAAAAGGGATGGAGTTAGTGAGTCGCAGTTTAATCAAGTCCTCAACATCGAGCTGGATCAAATCATTGAGGTTTCTTGCTATTAAAATACTATCAAATGATAAAAGGTTATTACTTATTTGTAACCAGAACATAAATACACTTTTTTCTAAGTAACTTTCCTCTTTGTGTTCATCAGGCCTGCAAGTTCCTTGATGAAAGCTGGTCACCCAAGTTCACTGTAATTGTTGCACAGAAAAATCACCACACTAAATTCTTCCAAGATGGATCTCCAGACAATGTTCCTCCTGGTTGGCATTCCCAAATTCTAATCGAACCAGCAAGTTTAATTAATTTTGGTGATATTTATACGTTCTTTTTCCCAATATGCAGGAACTGTTATTGATAATGCTGTTTGTCACCCACAAACCTATGATTTCTACATGTGTGCCCATGCAGGGATGATAGTGAGTTGTTTTTAACTTTTTATCATTGAACTGACTTTATTTTCTGTTTATACTTGCTGTAGTTTGTTGAGGACATCATTTCTTTCTTGAGGTTGGAGATTGCATGTATGAATGGACAAAACATAAATGGCTGATTACTCGATTGAGTTGGGGGGCATTGGTTTTAGTGTAATGATCTAATTTTCTTACCATTTTGATGTTTTAGGGAACAACTAGGCCAACACATTATCATGTTCTTTTAGATGAGATTGGCTTTTCAGCTGATGATCTACAGGAGTTGATTCACTCTTTGTCTTATGTGTAAGTTCATATTGGGTTGCTTTGTTATTTAAAATGGTATTTTGAAGCACATTTATGGTAATCTGTTAAAAAACTTTGCAGGTACCAAAGAAGCACAACAGCAATATCCCTAGGTAACGAACAGATCCCTGTTCTGTTATGCTTATGCATCCTTCGAAATTAGGAATTGAAATGCTCGAAACTGGCCATTTTTATTTACTTTTGCTGCTAGTTTTTATATTTTTACACGTTGCTATTCCTATCTGAAGCTGACAAGGGAATGACTGTTACTAGCCTTTTATTGATTTCATGTTCTGCACCAAATACCTCTTATCCTCACCTGTTGAGCTATTTTTATTGCTATAACCCCCTTGCAGTTGCTCCAGTCCGGTACGCACACTTGGCAGCAACTCAGATTTCACAATTCTTGAAGTTTGATGACATGTCAGAGACATCTTCGAGCCATGGAGGTCTGACTTCTGCTGGGCAAGCACCTGTGCCTGAGCTTCCTGAGCTACACCACAATGTCCGCAGCTCTATGTTTTTCTGCTGAAGATTGCGAAACTCTGTGAACTATAAGTATGGCAAAACTGGATGATCTTTTGTGTCGTGGGCTCTAGTTTGTATGTATATAGCATGGGGCTAGTTATGTATATAGCGTAGGGCTACTTCCTGAATGTGGTTTTAGAACAGCTTGTTTCGGGTTAACCTTTGATGCTCTTTCTATCTTTTGCTAATGTCTATTGACACTATCCCTAGTGGACGTGCAAAAAGGGCTTAACCTATCAACCTGCTTTCAGTTTTAACAACCTGTTGAATGTTTTCTTTAACCAATTGGCGTGTGCATGAGCAATTGGTGTGCCCATTTTCATGGATTTTTGGAACAATGAATTGAGTCACAGAAAAGCTTTGTAAAGGACTTGCTGCCAATACAGATAAATCGATGAGCTAATCTTGAATCAAGGTTCGATTCTGTACCATGTAGGATCTGTATGTTAATAATTTTTTAGCAGAAATATGTTAGGAGTAACATGGGCTTCCCTGTGTGTTTTAGCGAAAACCTCATTAAAGTCCCCAAACTTTAAGGCCAGTCTTGATTTGGTCTTTTTTTTCTCAATTAAATCTCCAATATAGTAATGAATTCTTAATTGGATTTTTTATTCGTTTTTAGTTAATAAAACTCCAGTAATCAGTTGAAGTTTAAATTATTTTATTTCACAAACATTTTTTTTAATGAAAAAACAATTGATTTTTCTAAAATCTTCACTTTGTTGTGACTGAAATTTATTTAGAAAAATAGACTCTTAACAAGGTTTTTTTTGTAGCAATCAACGCTAGTTACTTGTTATTTTCAAAGCCATTAGCTGCTTAAAAATCTCTGTTTAAATTGACTAATTCCATGGCCTAATCATATGATTATCAAACCTGGAAAATTTTGGGATTACCACAACCAGTTCTCTTCAGACTGTTCTGGGTTATTAGGTCATTAGATCAACTATTTTTTTTATTAAAATGAGTTTTATTTTTTTGTTTCAAATTATTCTTCTGATGGGGTTTGAACTGAGTAGAACTAGGTCAATCAAACTGGTTGAACCAAACTGTTTTATTGGATCAATAAATTATTTAGTTTAACTAGAAATCTATGAGTTAGATTTCGAGTCTAGGATTTCCCGGCCAATCTACGGTCAAGCTGAGCTTAACAAAGACCACCTTCAACAAAGGTACGATAGATAACCGATAACCATGCATAAATGCCCACATCAATTTCTGCATGTTTCCCCACAACTTTTGCCGCGACAACAAAGAAAACACTCACTTCTCTTGCAAAGGAAATCAACACATAACCTGACCAAAACATTACAAGTAGACAGGCTTTCAAGTGTACAAACAACATCAATCCATATAGCAGAATCAGCAACGGTCTTTCTTTTAGTGCAAGTAACATCATAAAATCACATAAATTTGCAAGGAAAATCTTCAAGAAGCAACCCTACCTTCACCAGTGATACCATCAAATTCAGTTCCTATTCGATTCACTGCAGAAAATTTTCCTGAATAAACTAAAAGGCTATCAAGAACAAAACTGGTTCTGATGGCCAGGCTGCGTGGTGTTGGTACTAGAGGAAAAACAATAGAATTGCTATGCAACCATTTTCAAGTTGCTGTAAATAATGCTGATGACTTCCTTTATCACTGTAGTATAAACCTTCTTTGTGTAGTTATTTAATCATTCTCAGATCTTATTCTTTTCTTGCTGAAAATTTTGTTCTTGATTGGACTAGATTTCCTTGTCTTCTCGGAATGTTCGACCTGTTAATCAAAAAGGAACTGGAAGAAGATTGCTTGATAAAGTTCGAGAGACTCATTACTCGGACCTCGCTGGGTAGGATTTTGCTATTAGGTTTAGTCCACTAAAAAAGACTGTTCAAATAAAGCCTAAATAAATAACTCAGAAAAAAATACAATGAAATAGATTGTATGAGCTTATTCTCTCAATCAAAGAGTGATGGGTCAGGCCATCCTCATCTCTGTCCATATTACCCGTGTAATATATTGTCTAGGTCTGGTGTCCCCACCATGTTACTTGACACTGCGCTTGATTGATGATGGATCAGGGATGAAGAAGAAAATTCTTGCTTTCAGGAATCTGGAATGCAATTATGACGTGGGAACGCTCTATGAAGTTATTACAGACGTGCTAACTGAGTGGAAAATTAAAGAAAGTATGCTTCTCATATTTGCAGGTGTCGGTCCTCCAAATCCTCACATGGTTGGAGACTTAACAAGTAAGCTTCTCGATTGGGATTTGTGTTATCTATCTTGTTATGCACAAATTCTCAATCTTCTTGTTCAAGATGGATTTTATGGGATAAAGAATGTGCTTTGCAAGATAAGAGAATCTATTGTATGTGTGTGTTTAGAGACTTAAGTATGAAATTTCTTTTAGCCTTTTGTGTTTAGAATACAAAATCAAAAGGCCAATACTCTCTGCATGCACGTAAGGACTAGCTAGGTTGGAAGTTTACTATCGTGTAGTTGTATAAGCAAGCAACAACTAATAAGGTGGAATTATTTTTCGATTTTGCTGGAACAAGTAGGCTGACATTCAAATTTGGCTTTCCTTCAATGGTGCAATCTTGATCAATTTCAGTAATCATCCGTTTTTTCACATTTTTCTTTTTAAACTTGAGTATATGTGATGATTGTGATGTGACATTACTCGAGAGGTCTTTCTATTTGGTGCCCTTTGTTGTTTCCAGTTGGTAATGATCAATTGCTGGTTTGCTTATACTGATATGGCCTGAGCCTTTGTTGAAGAGATTAATATAAATTATATTTTGAAGTCTCGTCAGCCTTAATAACAATGATCGAATCTCATCACCCTTGGGATTCATCACCTTTGGTGCAAGTTTAAAGCCAAACTTGAGGGGGGTGTTAACAATAGTATAAATAACTTGGTCCTCAATTAAAGCTTTCAGATGGTTTTTGACAGGCCTGAGCATGTGTTTTGGATTTTGATGCTCTTGCTGGTTTGTCACAACGAACTCTATGCGTCCAGTACCAGTTTCTTCAGCTTTTATTTCCCATGGACTGCGGCATTTTTTCACCTTTTAGTCCTGTCTTTTCTCTCGTCGATGTTGGAGATATTCTCTCTCGGCATTTAAAAAAGGCGATGGGGTGATGAAACTGTAATGTTTCTGGTTTCTCATCTTATCATAGACTAAGGAGTGCTGATGAGAGCAAGGTAAGTAAAACCTAGTTCATTTCAGGTCTCTCCAAATCCCTGGAATGCAAGAGCCTGGTTATTATCTCGGTTTGTTTGAGGTTGTCATCATACCTATGAATCTTCAGGATTTAAGGTTTAATTCAGTTTGTGTTGTTTCTGGTAACTTTCCTGGGTGAGAGGTATGGTTTTTTTCCCTCTATCGTTAGGTAGTTCTATGAATTTAGCCAAAAGAAAACTACCATGTTCACATTTTTTACTCTAGAGAGCACATGAACAGATTTCCAAGATAACAAACAACAATGGAGAACTTTGAAATGTACATTCAAGACACTGGCAAAGGCAAGGAAAATTGGCAGTTGAAACCTGTAACATTATAATCGTCCAGCCAGATTAGAGATTCGACAACTAAAGTTAGCTATTAGAATGTCATCATGTCTTGCCACTTTCCACTTGCATCAGCACATCAGTCATATATGAATAACAGATATCAGAAACTGGCTGAGCTTGTTCTGCGCAGCTGAGACTTGGGCTCCGGAGGAGGTGCACATGGCAAAACCTTCTCCACCTCCTGCAACAAAAAATCCCGTTGTAATATAAAAATAAATGGAAGGAAATGAAATTTTTTACATTTTAGGGTCATAAAATCAACAGCATAGAGGAAGAAGAGCAACAAATTGTTCCAGTTGCCCCATCAGTTAAGGCTATTCTTTGCCTAATCAACTGTAGATCAAATAGAATGAAAATAGACGACGCATGGTCTTCTTCCTTGATATGATCACAGGAGCCAACAGAAACACAAATAGTTCATCATAGAGTTTTTAAGGAGTTTCTCTCTAAGCCTATGGAAAGTCAAGATAGACTAAATCGATACAGAGAGTACACTGGATATACCATGGGACAATGGCTGTATGCAAGACGGGAAGCAGAATTATGGGCAAAAAGGAAAGTTAAAGCTCGGTGAAGAATGGTGCAGAGAGAACATATAGGAAAGGATATGAAAACAATTCAGGATCTGATTGAAAGTTGCATTTCGATAGATAAGAAGGGTTCAGAAAAAGAATCTTAAGCTCTACTTTCCTAACAATTCCAAAAGGTGCCATCTAAGATAGAAGCCATCTGCAAGAACGAAAAAACGACACAGACAAGGAGAAAGGCTTGGCCATTGTGATAAACAACAGTGAGGATGGTGATGCGTTTGCCAGATAAACCCTGAATCTGAAAGAATCTCGGTTGATATCATTTACTACAAAAGATGACTATAACACAGGAAAAAAAGAGTGGCACTAGGCAAGCATGAATCTTAGAGAAGTAGACGGTACAAAGATAAAGAAGCCTACCTTCTGTCTTCTAAGTCTTTCATTCTCCTCTTCTAGATGATATACCTTGATCTCCAGTTCGTTTGTATAAGCCTGTTTTTCATTTCATCAAAATATTTAAGACCCTTTACACATGATTAAATCAACTATCAACCTGTTTCATGCACAAAAAAACTTCAAAAGAAAAACCAACCTGCCTCCTTGCCCTCGAGCGGGCAGCAGATTCCCGGTTCTTAATCATCCTCTTCTGCTTCCTTTCAACAGTCTTCTCAGCTACATCTCCCGAAGCAACCCTTTTCCTCCCAGGAGTCTGCGTGTCCGACAAAGTACCCATCAAAGAAGATGGAGATAAGTTCATTTGGGAATTCGGATATGCTGCATCCGCAACAGGAAGGGATTGCTGAACAGGGTGTCCTTGCATAAAGCCTGTCATCATGTTGTTTTGATATGGTGGCTCCTGCACTGTGGGGTTCTGGAATTGCATCCACTGAGCACTTTCCTGTTGTTGCTGCGGAGCCGACTCTGTAACCACGCCTGCTTTAACCAAGAAGTCCTCAAGAGTCATCTCACCAAAAGGAGCATTTCTCTCTTGATTTTCAGCATCTTTCTTATTCTCCTGTTGTATATTTCTCCATACCTCCTCAACAGTCTTCTTGCTCAGGCTCCTTGACAATGTTAGGCTCCCTTGTCTATGCACAGGTGAGGACCAAGAACCCTCAGTGTCCACACTCTTGAGAAGTTCATCAAGATTCATGCTCCCCAATGGTTTCCCCAAATTCCCCAACTGGTTTTGAACCTCATCAAGTGTCAGGCTGTACAATGAGCCTTGCCCAATCAATGACTCTGGATTTTCTTCTTCAAATGAACCAACTTGAGATCCCATTGGCTGTTTTCCCTTTCACTATCAATCTAATCCAGTTAAACCTGTCATTCATTCCACTCAACAGATCAAGAACAGTTCAAAAATCCATCAGCTTATGTTGCAGCAAGGATCAAACAACAACTTCGTCTAGCAAAAACAACAAAATCCCAGAAAGGAAAACAAATGTATGTGAAAGAAGTGAGCCTACATTATCAGTTGCAAGGCTAGCTATAAATCAACCAGTATGAAACTTAAAGGATAAGTAAATTTTATCCTAAGGACAACAGGAGACAATCCAAAATCCTGACATAGGGAATTAAGACAAGAAACAAAAGAAGCAAGAAATCTAGGAAGTTTTTAAGGTTTTTGTACTTACATTCTGCATGATCTGATCTGAATCTACAGAAGTGACATTTTATTTGGCAGTAAGTAGTGGGGACAGACTGTCACTTCCTAAACTGATCCCACATTCCTATGGTTAGCTGCCTTTTTCTTCTCCTTTTCTTTTTAAAATTACTTTTTTTTCTTAAAAAATTACTTTATACTTTCCATTTTCAGTTCTGAGCACAGTTTTCAAAGCCAGGTGGAAAACTAATTCGAAAAAAAGCATAAATTACCTTGAAACTTACTAGGATAACTTGGTTCAAATGTTTTTATTCAAATCATAATTTTAAAATTCAGTTTCGCTTGACAGGTTAACTTGAGATCCGAATAACCTGGTAATCGAAGTCTTGAGTTAGATTGATCACCAAACCGGATTTAAAAACACTAATTCAAATGTTGTAGTCTCACCTTAAAAAAAATAAAAAAATTCTTTTGATATTGTTCGGACTAAATTCGGCTAAATCATCAATAACTAGATTAAGTCATAAGTTGTGTATTCCCGGATCAACATATTAAAATATTTAATATTATGGTGAATAGATTTTTTTAAATAAAATTTGAATTAAAAATATATTAAAATAATTTTTTAAAATTTTTATTTTATCTCTATATCATCACATAATCATAAAACAAAATAAAAAAACATTAATTTAATATTTTTAACATAAAAAAATAATTTAAAAAACAGAATGTAATAAAAAAAAAAAAAGAAACACCCACTACCGACTATAGTTATAATTGCCTTGAAAAAAGTAATAGAAAGTATATTTTTTTAATCTTATTCAGAAGGGAGAGTATTATGCAGGTCATGTGGTCCAACAACTCCCCTCTACAAGCCTCTGTACTAAAACATATTTAATAAGCTTTTTAATCACATAGTCTGAGTATATTTTTAATCGCTGGAGCATTAAAACTATGGAATTAGAAGCATGTGTTACATTTTACTCTTAGTGGTTGTATATTATTTTATTATATGGCTCTAATTTTGTTAAGATAAAGTTTTAAAATGTCTTTTAAATTATTTTTCTCTTGAAAAAACATCCAATTGATGTTTTTAGGTGTTTTCGGATTGTTTTGTCTAATCAATATATATATATATATATATATATAAATATTCATTTTAATACATTTTTAATTAAAAAATACTCTTTAAATACTCATATCAAACACTCCAATAACCCCCAACATCTTGATCATACCACTAGAGGGGAATACAAAAAAAATAAAAATATATATATATATATATATATATATATATATATATATATATATAAATTAAGGCAGCAGCAGCAACCCTGGCAAGGTGGAATATTCTTAGTTACAGTGAGGTCGGCAGGCAAATCACACAAACAAACTCATTCTACAGCACATGTTTTGAATATGCATCCGCCGAGGAGGGCTGCACGTGCAAATGTTTCATCGTTCATGCACTGCTTGCCAGTTTTTCTATGAAGCGCACCAAAATATATTTCTTCACTGGAAATCAACAAACAAGTCCCCGATGTGTGCTGTGCTTCTTAATTTCATCCCTTCCAAATTTTTTTATTTTCATCAATGTTGACCTGAACCTATCAACCCTTGTTTTTTTGGTTAGTCAATGCTGTTTGTTTTCAGGTAATGGAACCCATCACCCAACCCATTTATATTAGAAAGTTAATTGCTTCGACACAACAAAATGACACTGTTATTAAATCCGACATAGTACCATGTATCAATTTAGAGATTTGTAAATTCAAGATTTAATCTGGATTGAGTTTTATATCAAACTAGATGAGAATTGATCTAGTTAAACTTAGT
>Ga0307515_10005808_pt1 | contig 24911 bp, 34 predicted proteins | sample 17_EM_MG_FD_194513 | JGI IMG/M metagenome (GOLD analysis project Ga0307515, IMG submission 194513) | Populus trichocarpa ectomycorrhiza microbial communities from riparian zone in the Pacific Northwest, United States - 17_EM | ecosystem: Host-associated > Plants > Roots > Unclassified | place... | reverse complement strand
TGTATGGCGGCGGTGGCTCGCTCGGCGGTTGCTCAGTCAGTGGCAAGACGAGAGGTAAAGTGGGCGAGACTGGCTCAGCCATTCTGTGAAGTGCTGATAGTGACTGGCGGAAGACGTCGTGGCTACCCCAGATTTCCCACGGTTACAAGATATTAGTGGACCAGTCGAAGTGTCAATCCAAATCCGCTGCATGCGGCACTCTCCCCGATCCAAGTGACTATCACCAGTACCGAGCTTATCAGGTCGAACGCAACCGCAGCAGTCTCCTTGAGATGCCGCCCTTTCGGCGGAAATCGGACAGCGGTTAGCCTGATGCGGGCTCGAGCTCAATTGCTCGAACGCCTAGCTAAAACTTTCCTCCGCCTTTGTCTGGCCGTGTCTCCACCATTCTGCAGTTGCTTCCTCTTTATCAACGACGCAGTGCTCAGGTCTGCCGATTACACCGCTCGGATCACCTTCCTAAAGCAACCCCCCTATACTTCCGTTCGCCCCCTGATGGTTCCCCACACGCATTGAAACAAAACGCCGGAGACAGCATGAACGCCTCCTGGGGCAGCCATGAGCGATCAGTGCGTACAATTCACGGCGCCCCTCCCCTGATAGGGTTCGGCCATTGGGAAGGTAATAATATAATATTCCCCAGCCATTTCACCCTGTGGGGAGTCCCTAGATCCGACCCATGACGGGGGGTGTGTTTGCCCCAGCGTCAACGAGCACCCTTATAACCACCGCAATGGAAGGGCTTTTGCCTGCTTCTTGTTCGTCATGCTAGGGATTATCTGGTTTCTCAGCAACTTGCGCACTCACTCCACACCGGTGTAGGGAAGGCAGATACATTTGGATGATCGCAAGTAAGCCCCACCCTGCTCCGCCGTACTTCGGATCCTATACCCTGGCTGACGCGTGTTCAGGGTCTTCTTTTCCCCTCGCATGTACATCAAAATACAGCAATCATGGCCTTCATATGTCGCACTCTGGTTGTATCTGGTTCACCAAGGCACAACAATGAGCGTATGCCCACGGAGAAAATCCCTTCAGGATTCGTAGTGCGAGTCGAAGCGTTGATGCTCCTCTATCTCTCGGGCCCTTTTGGTTGTCCCGGTCCCCAAATATTGACATACCGAGAGGTGATTCGGACTCGGAGGCTTTTTGGTAGAGTCTTCGTACAAATGTGCGGTCCCCTCCCGTTCGGACCACGTGCTATTTGAACGTACTTTACAATGTCGTAGTTTGCCTTCTACCCCACACTTCCCCCCCTCCCCACATGTTACATTGAATGTACGTCGTGTATACTGAAGAAATCATGTCCCCGTTCGTGCAAAACACGTGACACAACCAGGCATTCCTGATCCGAAGTTGAGCGGGAATGGTTCCGGGTCTCGAAATACTTCTCACCCTCGTTCCAATTCCGAAATGTCTGGTCGAGATTTCGAGGAGACGGTGAAGCAGGAAGAAGCCCGTCTCCAGGCCGTACACCCCACCACGGAAGATATACCAGGATGCATGAGCCTCTTAGACGACTTTTTGTCGTGTAACAGTGCGTGTTTATCGCGAACCCTCAAGTGACACGTCGAATACACCCACCATAACCACCCTTTCCAGTCTTAGGCGTCCAGCTCAAGTCGCTGTATCGGCATGGGGAGATGTCGAAGTGTGGTCAGAAGATGGAAGATTTCAAGTTTTGCATGGCCAACAAGTCTCTGCATCCCGAAGATAGGCGAGACGTGTGGATCCGCCATCGTGCCGAGTGGTGGGCGAAACGCAGATTGGAGAAGAGCAGCGAGGACGTTTGGGAGATGAGGAAGTGAGTGGCCCTTTGGTCCCGGAAGGTGTTGTGTTGATTGGGCTTTAGGGAGCCTCTCAAGAACTTTCCGCCGGAGAACTTGGATCACCTCGGTCCAACCGGTATCGTTCTCGCTTGAGGCGGCCCGTTCGGTGTTGCCCAGGGAAGTTTTTTTGACCTTCACAAGTGTCGTATGACGTCTTTAGAATCTACGGAGCGAACCATCAGGCCTTTACTAAAGTTTAGGCTCTGTTATTGCACATTCTGGATTCAGGATTTTTGAAATGCGAACACCGAGATCCAGTCTGTCATACTATACAAAAACAAGCGACGAGGTACAAGTGAAAAGTTCATCGCAGGATGCACCACCTCCGATTCCCGCTCTCGATGCTGCTCACGACACTGCTCACGGAACTATCACTTCTCACTTGCATCATCTTCGGTGGCCCGTCCTTCTTCCCCTTCCCTCTCGCCCTCCTCTTGGTCTCCTTCCGTTCCTCCTTCCACTTCTTCAACGTTTCATCGAAACCACCCATCGTTGAGACCCTTCCGAGCCCCCCGAAGTTATCGTCGCTTGCAAGGAATCCCTCCAGAGTGGGGAGAAGTTCCTCCCGTGGACGATAAGTTCCCGAGTCGTTGTCGATGACCAACTCGTAGTGTTTGGGGTCCTCGTCCTGGGGTCCATCTTCCTGACCGCCCTCATCTCTTTCCCCCGTTTCGCCTTCGTGCCCCTCCATGAGCCTCACGAAGAACTCGCCAGAGTAGGCGATTTCCTTCGCCGCATCTGCGTGCATGCTGTGCTTGCTCAGCAGTTCGATAACAAAATCCTCCCCCGTCTCTGTAAACCTCATCTCCCCATCCAGAGTGATGACGTACGTGAAAACCCGTCCTTGAGTCCCGAAGGAAGTCATTTGTAGGAACTTTCTTGCAAACGCGCGTCCGGCGTCTTCGTCGTCTTCGGAAGGCTCAACGACGCCCCACTCCGTGTCCTTCCCGTACCCGTAAATGGTGGCGTATTGGTCGTGTAGGGCCCTGTGGAGAAGACGTCCCTTTATCCCGCTCTTCGTGAACATCCACTCGATGAAGGGCCTGTAGCCAACGTAACGATGCCTGAGGGAAGTAGGGACTGGACCGGTCAGCTGGAGGCGATTTGCGATGAAGGACGCAGTGGTTAGTTTCTGTCCCCGTTGTTCGGAACCGTGAGCATCGTCAGAGTCTGGTATGGGCAGGGCGGAACCAATCAAGGGTGAGAAATGTCGAACGAAAGTATCTGAGGGCAGGAATCATATCAGTCTCGTCCGTTGCAATGTTCAGCTTGCTTACGAGGACCAAGGGTATATACCCTGTTGGGATCATCATCCAGAACCTTGGATTTCCCGAGGACCTTCGCGGACACCCAAACTCTGGTATGGTGCCCAACACCACCTCTCGAAATGAGCCCTGCTATATAAGTCGAGGCGTGGCTGCTGATCGCTCCTTTCCTCTTCTCAATCTTGCACTCGGTCTCGCCAAGCTCCCATCTTTCCCCAAGCTTCTCTCCCGGACTTGGAACAAGGAGCACGCCTTTCCCCAACCTATCGTCGTTGAAGAACTGGCCCGGATCCTCGTCTCTTAGTCGTAGTTTCAATATGAATCCGGATGCTGGGATTCCCCCCACGATCCATTTGGAATTGAATATTGGCTCGAGGTTACTTCTGGCTGTGTGAGTGCGGTATTCCAGAACCTGTCCCCGAGGAGAATCGTCAGGTTCTTCCTGGCTGGAATTCAGTGGGTGGAGCGTGGCCAAGGTGTAAGGGTCAGAAGAAAAGTTGAGGATATCGCCGACTGGAACGTGCTGAGCTCTGTGGATCGTGATCTCGACCGTATACCGAGACATGGTCAACGCAGTTCGAGGTGGTCGCGAGAATAGTTACGTGCATATAAACAAACTTGTTGGCTGACCTAAAACAACACAGAGGACGAGTGGTGCTGATCGTTATGACGTCACAGGTCCAAAATACCGAGAAATACAATAAAATGTACTTGGAATGCAGAGAGTGCTATCGGTGTTCTCTTCGTCGACCTCCGCGACGATCATCCATCCGACCGAGCAACGATTCTGCTGATCCGTCCCGGTCGCGCGTTATCTTCTGACCATCCATTTCCGAATCCCCCCTCGCGGCACCCTTGATGCTGAACCCTCGCACGGGGTCCTTGTCTCTGTCTGCAGGCAAGGCACCGTTAGAGACAGGCTTCTGGGGCAGTGACGGGGGGAGCGTCGTTTTCCCAGTCGCGGAAACTGAATCCTTGCGTTGGCCCGAAGACCCCGGCAATGACCCACTAGAAACCTCCAACCTGCTCAACAATGATGGCTGATGCTCACCATCTCCCCTCTCATCCCTTAATCGCGACCTTTTCGGTGATCTTGATCGCCTACCCTCCCTGGGACCGCTTCCATCAGAACCGTGCCCCCGTTCGAACCTCCACTGTTCAGAGGGTGTTGGATCCGACCCTCGGTAATGCCGATCCGATTCGTATTTCCTCTTCCCACTACGCCTATACGTGCCTCCGGCGGGGGTAGCGAGCAACTCCTGGAGAAAATATATAAGGAACATTCGTCGGAAATCGGGAAAAAGCGATGGATGAGCAATGAGTCTGGTTGCGAACCCTTATGGTGTCTTGCACGGCCTGCAAATAATCGCTGTCCATCTTTTCCTGGCGCTGTGATTCTGCCAGCATGCCCAACTCCCTAATCCCGTTCTTGGCATCGTCTGGTATTTCCAATTCCGGCCAAGCATTGTCTCGATTTGTTGTCCTCTGTAGATGGTTTCGGAGATGATGTCTGGGGTATGGTGTCATAACATCTTCCCGCACTCACAGTGAGAAAGGCTTCCAAAAGTATGCGGCATGCTTTCCATGTCTCCTCGTCCTGGGGTTTTGAGTCAACCAATATCTGAGAGCGAAGGTATTGGTCAACAAGTGCGAGAATGCTCATGAGAAGCGGACCTTGAGCAACGGCAATGACCGGTCTGTAGCCTGCTTCAAAGCCGCATGCGTGTCATGCGACATTGGGTTGTTCAGATAAGTGTATAACATCTTCGTGATGTTACAGATAATCGCGACTTGAGTTTGAGTTTCAAAACTGTAAATGTCGTTCACTATCGAGTTGAAATAGTATCTGAACAGAGTCAGCGGCCGAGCAGAAGAGACAACCCAGAGGTGAGCTGCGTCCAAGAGGGACAAGGTATTCTGCAATCCTTTCGAACCCGACGACATTTCCGCCGACAGAGAGTCTTGTATCTTTGACAAAAGCTGTAGCAGCGTGTTGTCACCCCGATCCGTCCGAGTCCTGAAAGTCGGCAGCGCCAGCAAAATTTCCTTGACCATGATTCGCACATCCGAAGGTGGGGCATTGGGAAGGGCCTACCATCCTGAAGCATGAAGGCGAATGTTGATGCAGAGGGAAGAAGACTCACGCCAATAACGCCTTCCACAAGAATTCGATCTGACGAACGGCTAATAGCAACATTGAGGGATCCAATGCTCCTGGCCAAAAACTCAAGGACGAGCGTTCGTAGCTGTTCTCGGTTTCCTTGCTCATCTTCGGCCCACGATAATTGATCACACAACACGCTCATGGTAACACTAGGGTCGATCGCAAGATGCTGCTCCAGTCCCTGTTGGATGTGGATGATCTCCTCTGGGTCATCTGTTTCCTCAACACGTGAATGTCCTACGACGGTCCGGAGAAAGGGGTTTGTACTCACCACATTGGAGCAGCTGGACCAAAACGTCGACGTTCCGTTTCAATACTCCTTTGTCTTCCTTTGATGCAGCCACAATGGCTTTATACCCTTCTACTCGAACCTGAACCAAAATTTTTGGCCGACGCAGACAAGACCAACCGGAGGAGCGATACTCACCTCGGCAGATGGGTCTTCACACAGATCATACACGGCATTTACTACGTCGTCCTGCATTTCCGGGACCGCCTGGATATAATGCGGCAGATCTTCAGCCGCCCTTCGTTTCTTCTCAATGCTTCCGGACTGCGCATAGTCCAACAACCTCAGTAAATCATCCCTATCCCTGTGCTATATGAGGGCAAGGTTGGTAAATGCAGCGACAGCATTGTGGAAACCAGGAGGGAAACGTACGGGGCGTTCTGAGAGGCGATCTCCCTGACGCGACATCGTGTCCGCTACTTGTTAAACCGTTCGTGAGTCCCTCGAAAAGATCCGTAAAACCGGTGGCAAGGCCAGCGAATCGCAAATCCAGGGACTTGAAAGAGAACGTGGAGGAAACCCGGTCAGAATAAGTTATTCCGGATCACCGTGAGACGCCGTGAGTGCGACGAGTCGGGTTTCGCACGTGATGTTCCGTGCTCCCTCAGTTCGATTTTCCAAAACTGTAAACCCGCGTATGTATCTATGGGACGTAAAACCAGTCCCCGCTCAAGCTACAGCATCCAAGTGTCCAGTCTCAAGTCTAAACAACCCCTCGAACTCCTCCAGTCCTTCACCAATTACACCGAAAGCCTCTTGCACAGTCTTGCCCAGGAAGTCCAATTCCTGGATTACCCCCTTCATCGTCAAAGCGTAAGCAAAGAACAAGAGCTGTCTCGAGCCCTTCGCGTCACGGTTTTTAACCACATCGAGGTTCCTAATCGCATCGACCAGACGTTGCTGCGACTTCGCTGCGGGAGGAAGGTATGGAGGGAGTGGGGCCTTCAGCCTGAAGGCGGAGGATAAGACGGAGAAATAGAGGATGATGTTCCCAACCATCTCCCGTCGCTCCCGGTTCACAGGAAGAATGAAATCACGACGGACGGTCTTAAGGGAGGGAAATTAGCGGGAATCCAAGAAAATGCGGGGGAGAGCTTACCGTGTGCCACTCTTCCCTCGATGTCACGCATCTCATGCTGTGCAATTTGTCCAGGATGCTTTGCAAACTGGTCAAGACGGATCGGTATAATTGTACTGGGAACGGTCCCTTTAACCGAGGTTCGTGCTGGGTCTGAGAGAGCAGTCCTTGTAACTCGATCAGCTGGAGCTGCAAGTGAAGCTCCATAGACATGAAATGCTGGATGGAATGTGACATTCTGAATTTGTTGCGCCTCAGAAGCGTGGAAGACTCCGTGGGAGTCTGAGGAGCGGGTGTATGTGTTGACGTTGAAGCTTCGTCCTCATCGAAGAAGCTGTCGGTGCCATCTCCAGCGGAGTTGAAGGCCACCAAACGGGTGTACAGCCACCCAACATTCAAACAGAACCTGAGCGACACAAAATCAGCGTTGACATAAACAACGATTCAAGAAGCACCGCCCACTCTCCCAGGGCTCTGCCCAATTCCCTCCTTGCTTCTGTCGGCCACCAGTACCTAGAAACAATGCCGGCCCAGACAACACCAACGGTAACCGAGATGGATCGGTTCATAGCAAGCTTGATGACGTCTTCGTCTTCCTCTCTGATATTATAGCTATAAAATAGTCCGGTATTCCCTATTAGAACTTGTGGATATGAATGGCTACACACACACCTGAATAAGCACACGAGGTTATACGCCAACAAAACAAACCGGGCGGAGGTTGCGTAGGTCGGTTTAGCAACAATATAGTAGAAACAAGGTATGGAGAAAAAGAAGCCAAAGACCGACAGGACGACAGGACTCTCCGGGAACGCCGTCCATATCCCAGCGGCGGTGAAGGCACCAAGCCTATGTACGCGTCAGCACTCCTACTGCCGTCCTTGTGCGAGTACTCACAGTGTTCCGAGAATACGGTGCACGCTCAGGAAATTCGTCTGTAAGATATAGGGTTGTAAATTACCAGCGCAAAGGGAAGGGAGAAAAACGCACTCCTCCAATCGTCGGCGATATGACAACAAAAAACTGTGATCCCCGTCAGGACACCTACACATGCAAAACTCGAGGAATTATACTACCGAGATCAACGCCCATTCACCCCTATATTCGGTGAAGATTGGCCGAGTGGTATTAATGAATGCAGGGGCGGCCAACGCCGCGGTGGCCATCCCGACCTTCACGGCGTACTTGATATCGGGCTGCTTCAATCTGTCTCCAATGGCCCAAAGGGTTTGTTTAACCCTTCCCCAGAAGGTGAGGGTTGATCTCTTCGGGGTAAGTACCGTATTCGGAGCGTGTGGATGGATTTTAGGGAAGTAAACCTGACGTCTCGTGGAATCACTGTCTTTTCGCAATACAAACGACGCTGCGGGAGAGTATTAGGAACGCCACGTTGTGAGGGTAGAACTCGACGAACATATCCTACGAACGGCGCGCCTGCCCTTCTCTGGGGCTGAAAGTCGATCCTTCCATGACCGCACGTTACTGCGGAAGAATTGCTTGATGTCACTCAGTCTTCGTTTGAACCAATTTCCCCGGGCGGCGGCTACACGCCGGTAACTGGTCACCCGTGACATAGCATCCACCAATGATGTCAACTCGGCCGCGAATTCCTGAAGAGTGAAGATGAAGCTAGATCGCGATGATTATTGAAGGAAGAATATCGCGCAAGGGTGCGATGGACTCACAAATAAACCAAAAATACATTCTCGTGTTCGGTACCGGATGTCAAAAGAGAATTGTCGCCGAGGGAAGATTCGAGCGAGTGGTAAGAGGCAGAAGAAGAAATCCTTCTGCCGTACAGCCGGACAACGGCCTGGTTGGAAGTGCTGTCAAACGTAAAGAGCGCTCGTTCGATGTCTTCCATGAGTTGGTCGAACTCCTCTAACTTCAAGTCGTCTCTCTTCATCTTTTTCAAACTGGTGGTGCAGATAGTCGAGAGTGCCTTTAAAGGGGGACCAAGTTCGCCAACAATGTCGCCAAATATATCGACCGCGTCGTTCAAAAGTTGTGATTCGTCTTCTGTCCCGGCGGAGGCCGCTGGAGCCTTTCCTTTGTCGACTTGGGGGACCATTGGAACGGGCGCAGCTGGAGGTCCCGTTCTACCTCTCCCTTGAAGCGTTTGGTATTTCTTGGTGATATCATACTGGAAGTTCGACCCGCTTCGGAGACCGTTGAGATGCTGAGCTAGTCTGTTCATGCTGTCCACTGCATCCTCGTACGCCTTGGAGAGATTGTCGGAAGTTGCAGGGTTGGGAACCATTTCCGTCTTAGCGTCTAAGAAATTACACTTCAGTGAAGTGAAACTGGTTTGGTGATTCTGAACCGCCTGATGCAGCCTCTCCCGACTTTTCGTGGGTGGTTCCTCCAACAAGAAAGAACAAACGAGCGTGGAGAGGAGAGTGGAAAACGAGTCGAGGGTTTTGTGCATGTCATCTTGCAGCTTCTTTGTCCCAGTCTGAGGCCAAAGGCAGAAGCAAACCGCATTGGAAATGATCGACCCAATCAAGACGATGAATGACACCTGCAGAAGTGTCTCCAATCCGCCCTCTCGCACAACGCTACAACTTCGTGAGTGTTCATGCATTTTGGTTTCGGGGGAGGGACATACACGACAAACAAAATAATGGACGTCATGCTGCAGGCTACAACGGTGGTCAGAGATCTCCTATTGCGACTGAATGACGAGCAATATACCTGTGTTGAAGGATGGACGTTTCATCCAGGACTTGGTCCACGCAAGGGCACACATTCCAACTCCGACCCAAAGGATGGCCAAAATATCTGCGAGCCAATCGAGACCTTCGAACTCCTCCAGTGACCAGTAAGTAGACATGGTACTCAGGGAAATAAACCCTGCGAAAAGCACGCCGAGCAAACAGTACCTGTCGGCTTCTAACATCCCACCAACGGTTTTAGCGGGGTTGAAGTAGACAGCTCTAGATAGACGTCAGTTCATTGAACTCTTGATCGATTCAGAAGCTTGGGCTTACACAGTCGCTACCATATGCCCTGACTTTGATGGTGCATTCTCGACTCCCGCCGATATGACGGAGGTTATCAGACTCGAAAGAGTCAGGTTGAATGTAAATAACGACCCCACAAAGTACGCAACCGCACATTTGAGTATATTCCGCTGGAGTGTGGTTAGGGACGGCGGTTTCCACTTCAGGTACCAGCGTTGCTTCTGCGGTGGCGGGGAGGAGGTTGGGATTGAGGATCGGGAGGAGTCCTCAGAGTCGGATTCGGAGTCGTACCCAACCGTCGAAGCGCCGTCAGATTCATGACCATCCTCCACAGCAACGCGTCGCAACGAAGGTGCACCGGCGACAGGAGACTCTGAGCGGGTGGCGAGGTCCGAGGTTTGTTGGAAGGGGGAAGGGAAAGCACTTTCGCTCACGGATTCCCTCAAAGTATTCTTGGTCCGCATCTGCCCCTCGTTCTTCATCCGCTGCTCGAAGACAGACCATTCGCGCTTTGAAGATGGCCGATTGAAGGGAGTAAACATCGTTCCGGGTCTTGTGCGGGAGGTGCTCTTTGCCTTTCGTCGAGGCGATATCGGCGAGGAGACAACACGATTCCCAAGTCTTGAACGCTTCGGGAGAGATTGCTCCTCCGTATTTGGTGGAGAAGTGCCGAGGGTATGGATACTTCTGTTGGAGCCGACGAGGCTGGACGTGGACGCATCCAGAGGCCGGTAGGGGTTGTCCATGGCGTTTGTCGGGCACGAACGACTCAGAAATAAGTCTTGAGACTCTGTAGAATGTAATAGTCTAGATGGAACCGGCAGGGCGGCCCTTGAGGCGGGGGTACGTTCCATGATCCCAATGAGGTTCAGGTCGGGGTCGCGAGTGCACGGCAGTCTCCGTAGTCTCATCGCATAAAATGGCGGCGGAGGCGCCGTCCCATACAAGAAACACGGATTATATTCACAAGTAATAAGATAACAAAGTTCGCATAGGGAATGGTGAACCACATGCGCAGAACGATAAAGCTATCAGATCATCCCAGTCCGAGGAGGTACAGCTACCGGTGGTGGACGGTGGGCCGAACTGCTCGGCGGTCGATCCCTCGATCTGGGGGGAGGGGTTTGTCTCGCTGCTACTTGCGAATTTCCAATTGACACAGCTGATTCCCGCAGCGATGCGTTGGACTTGGCCCTCAGAGATTCTACCGTATTGTGTCTTGGTGTAACCCGTCGAGGGATCGGTGCCGGCCCACTCTCGTTAAGCAGTACGTCGATCGTAGAGCCGGCGGGTGTACTCGAACGCGAAGGTTCCACGTCCGTGGATAACGAGAAATTGTCTGAATCGGTCGTCCTCTGGCGTGATGGCGCGGCGGGGGAGCGCGAACGGACGGGTGTGGGAGATGGGGTAATCGTTGGTGGGGAAAATGTTGTTTCCGAGCCAATGCGTGGGGGAACTGGGCGAGGGCGAGCGGTCCCCTTCGGCTTCTCAACAAGAAGCTCCTGGAGGAGGAAACGGAAGTCGAGCCCGAACTCTTCCAGTAGCTACATCGCCAACTAAGTATCGTAACAATGCGGTAATAATTACACCAGACCTTTTTGCTTTGGGCATACGTGATTGCCAAGGCCCCCTCGACGGTTTTTGGATCAACGTCCGAAGTGTAAACCTGTTTCCTATACATGGTGGCAAAATCCTGGATCTGGAATTTCGCCCAGTCGATGAAGGCTATATCCGCACTGCGTAAGGCCCAGATATCCGTGGAAGTATATGCCCTGAACGTACCGCTCGCCATATCGTTCTCCCTGAAACTCGCCAAGAACCAGTCGGCAGTATGCTTGATCCCAGTAAAAACCACGACAGCGAGATCGTTAATGTACTGTTCAACGGCTCCCTCGAAACGAATCATCCTAACTCGCTTTTTTGTTACTTCCGATCGCGCAGCGAGGAGGGTTGACCGAGCGGCTGGACCAGCACCCAATCGTAGCAAAAGTGAGATTAGCTTGACAACAATCGTCTTGCGATTGTCCAAGGCGGAGAGCGAATGTATCAGGGCAGCAGTCAAAGATGCTTTCAGAGGCGCTAGCTTTGTGTTAAGGGTCGGCATCGTTGAAAGCTTTGATTCACCTAGGAATACCAAGGGGTTACCGATGCTACGATGGTGATGGTCTCGAGACGAGTGTCTTACCTTCTTCGACCAGCGAAACCGCTTGCTCCCACTCCCTGAGTGTGATCGCGACGGTCAATCTGTCAGCAAAATCACCAGCCCAGCGAGCATCTCCTTCTGCCTTGTCCTGCGCGCTCTGCCCCATACCAGGCTTTTGTACTAGGTCTGCCATCCAATCTGGCATGGAGGGCAGCTTCTCGAATGAGTGTGAGCCGCTCTAGAATTCGGTTAGCGGTACGAACAGTTGAGAAGGAAGTCAAAACCATACGTCACCAGAGACCCATAGGGACTTCCGCCGTTCATGCTCGCCCTCTCGTTCCTTCCGCCTCTTGGCTGCAAGGTCCTCTGCAACGGACCGGAAAGTCGCCAACAGGCTCCTCTTATCCCCAGCTGCCTCTGTCCTATAGACGTGCGTTTCCCTGCCATGCCGGACCTTGAAAACGTTCGTCATGTCTTAGGAATTAGCGTTAGCAAACGGGGCCGTAAGTTCATGCTGCACACCCACTTGCGGCATCCTTGGAGTCCAACACCAACATCTCGCCCAGCATCCAGCACCTCTCCGCAACAAGCTTCTCGCTCTCTGTATTATTCCTCCGCCTCCTCCGTCGAGCTACAAGAACCGCATCGTCCAACACGACAAACTTCACAGCGTGATCGACCTTGTAAGTGGCCGCATTCAACGCCAGCACACCGTCCATCTCCGTGATAATGTGGCGCCCCGGCATGGTCGGCACATATTTAGCTGCACCTTCAATCTGAGAGTGAAGCTTTTGCATTTGGTTGGCGTAGAGGATGCGAAGGTCAGCCACGGATGACCGGACATTGCGGCGACGATCTGGAAGCTCATCAACAATCACAAGACCCGGAAAGAAACTATGTATAGTTACCAGCTGCTGATGTGAACTCCTCGATATGTAGTAACGAGGGCATGCTCTTCCACTCGGCGAGACTGTCCTTGAATTCAAGCATCTCGTTCTCCAACACGTTAATTTCCTTTGAAACGAGCATAAAATCGGCATAGCTAGATGCAACGCGTTAGAAACTTGCACAACCAACAATCCCGTGTGCGTACTTCTTGAACACATTACGCTGGAGCTCGGCCGCCACGCCCGCCTTTGCGTTCCGAAGTTGGGACTGCAGCGACAGTAGTTCAGATTCGGTGGAATTTGAGAGTTTCAACTTGATATCTAGCACAAAGAATGTTTAACGTTCGTCACTGAGAGAAGTGCACCCATACTCACAAACGTCCGGATCGAAATCTTGTTTATCCAGCAGCTTATTCTCAGCGGTCCTAGCGTCCTCCTTCTGCTTCTCCCTCTTAATCCTCAGACTTCCTTGACTTTCCGACCGCTCGTGAGTAGACCTAAGGCCTGCAGGAACGCTGGGGAGAGCAGGGACGTTTTCTGTCGGTTGCGGAACAGAGATGTCCGCATATCGCGTCGACATCCGCCGCTTGATCTTATCGTCGACCCTGGATTTGCGTGCATCTGTATTGCCTCGCCTTACATTCCGAGAAGAGGACTGTTTCTGGAGTTTGGGCCCTGTGGACTTGCCCGTCCGTAGGGATGTGGGTTGTGTGGGAGCCATGGTACCGATTCCCACGGGTGCTCATCCGCCTTTTTTTTACCATGACGATGCTAGAGGTCCACTGCTGGATCGCTTGTCCAATTGTTTCCAGTATTGCTCCATTACATCTCCGTTTACCCGTATTTGCTGTTCTGGCACTCACGAAGGACATCGGAAAGCACTGGACTCGGTGAACCTAGGAGGGCCTCCGTGATGGACATCCGAGGAAAATATCCATTAACATCAGCCCTTTGCCCATGTATTCGCCATTCCGTTGCCAGCAATAAACCAAAATGACATCGGCTTACAACTCCGATGGCACAGGCAACCCCTCAATGCGCAGAGAAACCGGTCCAAACCGTTTAAAAGACCAGTCGTTCGCCCACTCTCTTTTTCTCCCCAGCTCTCTTCCTCTCCCGGTCAGTGGGATGCTCTGCTCCAGGCTGGCAGCCAACCACCCCAGTGTTAACCCGACTACTGACCCTAGCTGGTTAGCGGGAGGCTCTCCCCTTGCGACCCTGATTGAAGTGGTTTTCGCCAAGGGCACCCTCCTTATGGGACTTGGCTCGTCCTCGCCCGTCGTAGATGAGATGACCCTGCACGCCCCTGAGTGAAGTGGTGCGATGGGGGAGGTCGAGCGTAGTGTAACGTAGAACTACGTAGGGACGGTGGCATCGCCTGGATCTTTGAGGAGTTATGACGGTCTTGTGGGGAACTGCAGACCGTATACCCTTAGTCTGGGGTTTAAAATCATTGATCCTCTCCTCTCGCTAGTGTCGAGTTGTGGGCGGGGCGATGCCACCCAAAGGACTAGCCGTGGCGTGTCGAGCAAACCATCTCGGGCCTCGCTATGTTATACCCTAGCAGGTTGCACCCGCTGAACCCATCCGAGTGGTTTGGAGGTGTTACGAGATGGTTGGATACGCCTCGGTTTTTTTTTTGGAACCCGAAAAAAATAAGCTCAAGCTCAAGGTTCTCCAGCAGCCGCTGCAGTTGACTAAGCACATAGAAAGTTCAACGTCAACGTTCAACGTGAGGACACCACACCGACAAGTTTATGGATAACGATTCAATAGTGTACGTTGGTTACACGGCGAACATAAATTACACAGATAGACCTAGCCGTTACAAATGATTACATACATGCGTGGTACAGATGCAGTGGAGAGCTGGATATATGCAAGAAAATCAATCGAGATCGTTAGGGGAAAGCCCCAAGGGCAACAGGGTCCCATCGTCAAGTGCGGCTTTATGCCATCGACTCGTGTTCAACTACATCATATACGTCAGTGTCCATGCCAGTGCCATGGAATGGAGAGAAACAAACATGATCAAGAGCCTGGGAAACGGGTAGAATGTTCATGTGCTCAACGGATTCGTCCTCGTCCTGAACACGACAGACTGAGGGAAGCAAGAGGGTGACTTATGAGAGCGCGCACCTGAAGGTCAAGACCGAAGCCTCGAACGGCCAGACGGAGGTCTTGCGGAACTTGTGAGGGGAACACAAGGACATGAATCGGCGGTACGAAGAGTCTCGACGGTCCAACGGAAGAAACAAATGCCTGGACAGAAATCAGTATGGGCGTTGCTTTTGGGAACAGAAGCCTACCTTCGCAGTTGCGAGGGCCAACCGAATATCTTCCCGCTTGTCCCGAGCCTCGACGCCAACAAGAACGAATACCTCCCATACGGTGTCCAGAATGAAGACACCATCCTTGAGCGACGGGTTGGCTGTGGCGGGAATATGCGTGAACTAGGATGCGTCAGCCTCGTTCCGGTGACATGATAGATAGATGGAGCCTACCTGTTGACTTAGCGAAGCAGAGATTTTCCAGAGGTGTGGGTCATCCACATTCACACTAGTCCTCCATGCCCAGTGGGATGCCTTGGCGTACTCCCTATCGCCGTCGCCGAGGACCGCCCAAAACATCTCCTCTTCGTCATTCTCGTCTTCATCAAGGACGATTACGCTGTCGATGTCACCACAGAGGCTAGCGGCATAGTCAAGGGCTGCTTTCTTTTCTTCAGGTCTTGCGCCTCGTCCGTTCCACACGTAGAACATCTGGAGTATGCTCAAACAACAACTGAAGCCGGAGCATAGGCTCTGTACCGACTACACAATGTGTGAAACCATGCGATGACCCGAAAGTAAGATTCTGGGGACGTACCAGGTGTTGCTCATCGATGAACGTAGCACCATTCGTCGAGCGCACGAGGTGCATCGCAGCGTTCTCAGGGGACCAGTGAGCACGGGACCCCTTGACGCAGAGGGTCTCAGCACGCCACCTCGGGTCGGACTCAAACCCCTTTACGTACCTGACGGATGGCCAATGTCCCACCAAGGACGGTAACCATATCAATTGGCTCGTGGCACTGCTTGACGGAGACCTATAATCCAACTTGAGTGTGTGCTAGAGAAAAAGGAACCAGGATAACACCGACAAGTTCCGTCCCGTATCTTTTCGCCAGACCCGCCAATGCCTTCTCCTCCTTTGGACCCACCTTGGCATCCTTTCCGATCCAACCCCAAACCTTGGTGTCAACCAGCCCGCTGCTCTTGACCTTCGCCCTCTGAATGATCGCGAGGGTCTCGGTATCGTAAAACACATTGGCATCGCTTTTTACGGCACTGGAAGCGGACCCCGTGATAGATAACACTTCAACAGACACGGTCGTCACACCGGGATCGGCAAGTGCGGGCTTTGGTATCAATTCCAGGAAAGGCCTGATATCAATCTCCGGAACGGCGTAGTTCGGGAAGTCTTCAACAGGGAATGAGCGCAAGTACGAACAAGAGCCTAACACTCTCACCAAAGGTAATAAGATCAGTCGCAGCAACTTTGATTACCTTCGTCTCTGGATCCAGAGTCTTTGAGAGCAGGTCAACGGGCAGATAATCCACCTCCGATTCTCCGAACCTTCTGGTCTCTGGAACAGGTGCAGCAACCGGCTCCTTCTCCGTAGGCACCTCTGGGAGTTTAGGGAATTTATTGGAAGTTGGTGTGGGACTGGGGATGGGTGTCCATTCCTCCTCCAGCGCGGGCATGATAAACTCGGAGTATTTCTCCCAAGACGACTTCCCCTTCTCTGTCGGACTGAGGAGGTCTGGCATCTTCAGAGAAGCAACTTTCTCCTTCCCCGACTCCCTAAGAACCCCAACGGTAGAAGACGCAGGATTAGAGGTCTGGATACCCCATCCAGCGATGGCGGCCTTTGGATCCATCTTTGGAGGCTCTTCCTGTTCCCGCTTCTCTCTCCCATGTTCCCTCTCCTCCCCCAGTTCCCTTTGGCGATCGAGCCCGGCCTGGATTGCCATAGGCTGAACAGGATGAGAGTCGGATGGGCTATTTGGTGAGACAGACCGAGGACTCGCCACGTCTTGCGAACCCTGCTTCTCATGTTGCGACCACACCTGAGCGACATCCATGACCGTCGCTCTTTTTCCGGTACTTGGGATCCTAGAAGGCTTATGTGGGACAGGGGGGCGACGTGGCTGCGGTTTATCGGCAGCGGATTTTCTTTCTCCACTGTGCCTCTCCTGTGGCTTCTCCTGAAGCGGTTCCTTTGGAGGTGCGGAATATAATGGAGCGTGATCCTCCGGTTTGTCGGCACTGCGAGGAGATGGAGTGTGAGTCGTGGATAACCCAGGTAAGGGAACCTGTCCAGGGGTACCCCGGGTCGGGGTGGGCAAGGGAGAGATTGAACTAGGCAATGGGTGGCCTTTCCCATCGAGAACAGGTTTCACGCCGATTATCGGGCCATTTGCCCATCTGTCAACAATCCTTGGTTGGGTAGAGGGTGGGGAATGTTCCTTGGGGGGAAGCGTCTGTCCCGATAACGGAACCGGCGGCTGGGGCGACGGAGATCTCGGCTCAGATGATTGGACGGACCCAGGAGGCCGGCGCCGAGGGCCAGCACCAGGAGGGGCAAGTGTTGTCGGTGAACGTGGGGGTAGATCTCGACTGGTAGGCGAATGTTTTGTTGACAATGCGGGCCCAGAAGAGACGGTCGAAGATTTCGGGGAATCGGGATTGACAATTTCGGTCCTCGGCATGGGGACCGGCTGTTTGTCGTCCTTGACGGCAGCGGTAGTGATCTTGGCCCGTTTGGGTTTCTTGGCGCGGTCCTTGGTCGGCTATAATGCAGGAGAGCAAATTTAACTCCCCAACGACAATAAGTGGGTGGGTAAAAGCAAGGAGTGATGTAGGAAAATGTCAGGTGTATTCCCAGTATGGAACAAACAGATCAAGACAGCAATAGAAAACAAGACGGACGAGCGATTGGTGGATCGAAAAGGATGGATGAAAAAACGAAGGGAGAGCAGCGATCAACGAGACGCCTCAATGATCATCAGCATCGTAAAGGACGCACATGACTTAATGGTTTGCCAGGAGAGGGTAACACGTCCACCACGGACTTCGCTTTCGATCTGGGAGGCGAAGCGGCAAAGCTAACAGACTTCTCCCTCAACTTCCCGCTACTCTTTCGCTTCCGTATGCCTAATTCATCGGCTCCATCGTTGACAATGGGGGTCTTCGATCTTACGGGACTTGGGGGTTCCGAGTCACCGGTCTTCATTGGCTTGATGTACGACACCAGGGTGTTCGACGAGCCAACCCCAGACACACGTCCATTCGAAGTGGAGGGAGGAGTTTTAGGCACTGGCCTCTCCTTTTCTTTGGGGGTAACAAGAATGCCTTTCAAAGGCGACCTTGACAAAGGAGGGGTGGGGTCAGGCCCTTTCTCGAACGTCTGGGATTTACGTTTTGGTATCGATATCGGTTTCGGCGGCAAAGGGTGTTGAGAAACACCAGGGGAACAAGAGGTAACGACGTTGACAGGGTCGAATGTCTTGGCCTTGCGCATCGGTGCTGGGGTGGGTGAAATCACGAGGGCGCCGACAGCCGGGCCATTACCTGGCCAACGATCCTGCAGGGGAGTCTTCTTCTGAGGTTCTGAGCGAGTCCTCTCGGGTGTGGAGATGGGACTTGCAACAGCCGATGATTCAAGCTCTGCACTGGCCTTGACCATGTTCTGTACAAAGCCGCGACCCTGGAGACGACTGAGACTGGGAGTGACACCCTTTGGTGGCGTCCTGTCAGAAAATGCGGGTGACCTATTAAAGGAGATAATCTTCGGTCCGTGTAATGAGGTGTTTGGTTTTGGTTCTACGGGTCGAGCGAACATCAATGTACCGGCGGTCATAGCAGATCGTGAAGGGGAGGTGGACGCCATGGACGGTGAAGGACTTCGCCGGGGATTCGGAATAGCAACAGGTAGGGTTGGAGACTTGGTCCTAGATGACGACTCGGTTTCTGTGCGTTCTGGCTGTGAGATGGACGGGAATATCTTCCGAGGGAGATCAGGCTTGACTTCACTGCCAATAGGCTTGGGAGTGTACGAGTGTCGATGTAAATTAGCAGTAGATGATGTCGAGAGGCCGTTGTGGGCTTGAGGAAGCACGGGTAATTGTTTGTTCATGAAACTTGGCTCCACGCCGGAAGGCGATGGTTTGCGCGGGTTGTTAAATCTTTGCAAACTAGGTCCAGGACCGGTGGGTGTGCTCATCGTACGTTCGCGGATACGTTCTCGTGTGTCACGAAGCCTCGGCGATGGGGAAGGTTTGGGGGAACTTTCGGATTCGATCTTCTCTACATAGCGTCGAGCAACAGAGGGAGTGCTAATTTTGCGCTCGCGCAGGTTCAAAGGTGGTGTAGACGGTATTGGAGATGCCACTCCCACATCTGCCAGCCTGGGCGAGGTGCGCGACTGAGGGCTAGGGGACTTTGGAACCAGCCCCGGCATGGCAATCCCGTTCTTCCCGAACACGGGATGCGGTGAAGCGATACTCCTCCTCTGTTCAAACTGTGTGGGATCGTGGGCATCCTGTTGCGGGGCGTGTTTGTTCATCCTGGGTCCAGTTTCCCGCGAGCCCATAAAAGCGGCTAACGAAATGGGCTCCTGTTGTGGTTTGCTAGTGGAACTCGATGGTTTGGGTGGGGTGGGTGAAGGGCTGTCTGGTTGGGGTTTCGGACGGGGAAAATCAGGCGCAGCAGGACTCCTTTGACCCATAAGCTTGCGCATTGTGGCCTCGCGATCTCGTTGTCTGTCTTCGACAGACTGGGGGCGGTCAATCTCGGATGCGGGCGACGCAACCCTTGTGGGTTTGTTGGCGGCTTCAGTGGTGAGATGTGAGGTAAACTTTGGGTTGATTGTTGCGTTTAGTGAAAGGCTCACATGAGTCATGACTCAAAGGGCGGGGCTGGAGTGTGCTCCGTCTCATCCTGGATATCCTGGAGGCCATGATCTCCTCCTCGAGCCTTCGGGTCTCAGCCTCTTCGTCCTCATCGACTTGGCGTTGTAGAGCCTTGATCTTGGTTGTCCATTCAGCGAGACCGACAGAGGCAGACTTGGGTATATCATATGTCCTTCGGCGAGCGGCAGCGTCCATGAGGAGGAAGAACAAAGAATGGCAAAACGGTGGCGGATAGCGGACGGACGTCAGATTTCCCACATGCCCCAAACGAAGCAACCCGGTGGCGGCGGACCTTCGACCATTAGCCGACGCAGCGTTCTACGACTCTACTATACTGTGCACTGTGCCACCTACTTTCACTGTTGCTTTCTCGCTGAGATTGTCCTGCAGTTTACCGCGACCAGCTGGTATGCTAGGATTGACCCCGTTCTGTTGGTCACCTTCCTCGTGGAACGAGAACTGTATGCCCATGCAGTTGTGCACGGGATACCAAACTTGAGCCTAGAAGATGGCGGAAGTTAATACACCGCTACGCTAGGGGTCAGAGTCGCTCGTCAAATTCGACATCTATGTTGGGTATCGGTGACCAGTGCTAGTGATCCTGTGCACCTGCGACTGAAGAGAGCTGTTAGTTCGTCAATCCATGCAGTTACGAATCAGCCAGCTCGTTTTTACACGAGGTACCCCTCACCATTTCGTGCTGCGCCTCGTTCTCCCGCCCTGGGCAGATGTACCAACCAGAGTCGACCCCCAACCATCCACGCTTCACCATGCCGTAACCTCCCTCCCTCAAATACTACACAATCCTTTCGACCGCTCTCCAGCCGTCCATTATCTTCTTCTACCATGGCCCCAGGCAGTATCGAAAAGGAGCGGTCCATCTCCGGTGACGGGAAGGAGGAATCGAAGCCTTATGTCGCCGCATACACGTTCGATACCGCTGCAATCTTTGTCTCTGTCGAGGACATAACCCTCATCCCGTAGGAGGCAAAGTGACTGAGGAGGAACGTCAATTGGCACATCTTGCCCCTCATGTTCGGTACGCCCATGTTCGCCTTGACCGTAAAGTGCGTATGGCTCACTCCGAGAACCATTCCCTATTGGGTTCAGTTCACGAACAAAAGCCACTCTTGGTCATTCTGCTTTCCTGGGAATCTGGAAGGATGCCAAACTCACGGCCAACAAGTAGGTAAAGGGTTGCCAATAGTGTCCGTGTAATCGTCAAGTTTTTTTAGGTATAAGTACAAATCATGTAACATCGCAAGGTTCGTTTAGGAAAATTTAGGCGGCCAAAGCCAAGAGACTCAAAAGGACGGTCGACAGCAGGGCCTGCTGTCCGTTAATCTGAGTAGAGCCGTTGGTGTTGGTGTTAGCTGCTGGCAGTCTGGACGATGTTGGGATCAGAAGCACCATCTGTTGATCGCCAATCAGTCAAAATCGGTCCGCCTCACTGGATCATATACTGGGGACCGGTGGACTTACCAACGAAGGAAGCGCCACAAGCGGCCTGCAAGTGGGTGGTGATATCACCCGAACCAAAGATCACGGGGAAATCGGCCTTTAAGATATTGTAAATCTGCTTGGTGCAAGCAGTGCAAAGGTTGACGCCGCTGAGCTCGGGGACAGCCTGACCGCTAGCAATGGCCATAACGATCTGGTGGAATTTGTAGATCGTCAAGGTACCAGTGGCCGACTCAATGCTGGAAAGGATCTGGGTAACGCAGAGCTGGTTGCTCTTCGAAGCACTGCAAATCCGGTTAAACGCTTGGCTGTCTACCGAGGAATGGCAACTCACTCGGCAAGGCAAACGGCCTTCCTTACAGTGGGATAAGCCTGTTGGACGATGGGGATAACGGCGGAGGGTTCGATGTTGCCGAACTCTGCGGCGCAACCGGTGAGAATGCCGGTGACAACAAAGGCAAGATCGTCATTGGAGCAAGGTCCGCGCGAGCAGAGGCCCTTCAACCAGGTATCGACAGGGGTAACGATGGAACCGTTGACTCCCTGCACGAAAACCTGGATAAGATCGCTGGGATTGAGACATGCGGCCCTCGGGTCAGCAGCGACGGTAACGAAGGCTTGCTGGCATGCGGGAGAAACCTCAGTGCTGGAGGTGACAGAATGGTCAGGTCTCTGCTGGAAATTACGCTGCGCACGGCGGATGGACAAACCTGTTCTGAGCGAGTGCGCCGCCGATGACAGCAGCAATAAACAAGGGGAGGGCGAATAACATAGCTGGAGGGGACAGTGTGTGGAGGAAATGAAGAGTAAGAGCCGGTAAAGCAAAGTGGTGGATAGCTAATAACTTACTTATGTAGGAAACGAGGAGAGGGACAGGCGCTGCCCCACTGGCTAGACTACTGCGATCACCTGCGGGATGGGGCCCTTGACCCAGCCTTGACCGCCCCACGGCGCCGAGGGTGCGCGTCACAACGGCTGTGCAGCTTCTATGCATGCTCATTGGACTGCCTCCATTCCAAGAGAGTTGTAAGAGGGCTAGTGTTTCAACAAAATCACCTCCCAAACACAAGACGGTTTGGAGGTGGAGTCTATATTCAGACCAGACCCAACCGGCTTGGGTCTAGATTACAGTGGGAGGCACTGCATAATTGTGATCGATCCCACATGACAACCCTTTTAATCAAAGCGCCTGACATTGCCCAGACCGCTGTAGGATAGTTCTGTGAAAAAACAAACCCACCCTCCCACACAGCCCTCAGAATACAAGAAACTACGACTAATCGTTGTGGAACCTCTTCTCGATAACCTCGCCATTCAGCTTGTACCCATTCCTCTCGAACAGCTTCGAGCGCAGGAACGGTGTCATGTCGTATATGTCCCTCTCCCGAGCCTGTTTCAGAATAAGCTCAGGCACCGAGCCATCATTTGCACGTCAGACCTGACTCACTCTTTCCTCGAGATCTGCGACCTTAACCATAACAAGGTCGGGCTGTGAGTACCTCTGGTACTGGTAGAGCCTCGCCTTTTCCTTGACCATCTGTCCGAGCAGATACGCTAACAGCTCTTCGTGATCACGAGCTTGAATGAGGTACTTGCGGAACCCCTATTTCGTGTGACATTAGCAGCGCACCCATTTAGAATGAGTTTTGGCCCGTTCAAGAACTCACCCTTTCCAGGGTCTTCTTGATGGACATCTTCTGCGCGTTGACGAAACTCCCCACAGTGACCTGGATTGCCAAGTCTATATCGTCCCCCCGGACGTACTCCCGCAACGCCATTTTGGCGCTGGCCTCAGACATCCGGATCATGCTCTCCAAATGCCTGACCGTGATGGGGAATGATCCGGTCGCCAATGACTCTCTGCGAAGATCCGCGAATAGCTTAGACATTTTGTCTTGGTCGAGCTCGTATAGTTTAGGCCGAATTTTCTCCCGAGCGTACATGATATACTTCCGAAGAAGATCCTGCGGGATGAGCTGTTGATGACATAAGCCACCCCTAACCAGAGTGAAAAGGAGACCATGCTTACGTCCGCGTCTAATGAGGTGCCCACATCCATTTCCTCCTGCTCCGGGACGAACTCCGGGTGGCTCCTCAAATGGCTGCCGACGACAAACCTCGCAAGCATCTCATCCTTGACCGGATCAACAGTGTCCTTCACCACGCACAACACGTCGAATCGCGACAAAATAGGTTCCGTCAGCTCGACATTTTGCTGGAACGGTATCGTCGGGTTATATCTTCCTCGGATGGGGTTAGCGGCCGCCACGACCGCACATCGAGCCCTCAAGGTTGTCACAATACCAGCCTTGGAGATTGAGATCGACTGCTGTTCCATTGCTTCGTGGATAGACGTCCGATCCGCGTCATTCATTTTGTCAAATTCGTCGATGAGACAGACCCCTTTATCTGCCAGCACTAAAGCACCGCCTTCCAGGGTCCACTCGCGGGTGACAGGGTCCTTCCGCACGCTGGCGGTGAGACCGACGGCAGACGCACCCTGACCAGTAGCAAAGACAGATCTATGAGCTGTCTTTTCCACGTACTTGAGGAACTGCGACTTGGCAGTCCCTGGGTCACCAAGCATAAGGATGTTGATGTCACCCCTGATTCTGTGTTTGTGGTTGATGTCCTTAGAGACACCGCTAAACAGCGACAAAGCAATAGCGGTCTTGATGTCCTCGTGTCCGTAGATCGAAGGAGCGATGGATTTGACGATCCGCTTACGAACACGGTCGTCCCGAGCCAGAGCCCGAATCTGCCTTTCGTCCTCTTCCGTGAGCCTGAAGGCGGCGAACTGGTCTTCTTTCTTGTTGATGTGGTTGGCCTCGATGATCGTTGAAAATACGGGAAACCCGTTCTTGACATTCAAAGACGCGTCGAAATTGTTTCGGTAGATTCCGGTTACTTCCTGGAAGGAAGGATCAGTTCACAAGCCAATGGATGTCAGGACGTTCTATTACAATTTCTTCTCCTGGTTTTGCGGTGTCAATCAGGTCCCACAGTAAGATCACCTCCCGGTGTCTAGGAAGGCGACCGGGCGGAACTGATCCCGGTGATTCCTGCAGTGTCAACCGTTGGTAGTTCCTGTACACGGTCTGGATTCAAGTCAGCGTCTTCACCCTATGAAATGCCACGAAACCAAGTACCTGCTCCGAATTAACCGTAAAAGGACCTCGTTTTTCACAATTCGGGCAAAAACTTATCTTGACCTCATTTGTGTGGTCTTGATAGAAAGGTCCCAAAACACTCCCACACTTTTTGCAGTCGAATTTGACGTATTTCAACTGTGGGAATACGCCTGTCCGTCTGGTGACCACACCAGTTACTCGCACGAGGTTATTTAAATCCGCTCGTCGTAGGTCACGTAGAGAAGCGTTCACGGGGAAGTCCGATATACGGACGTGTACCTCGGAGTGAATCCGCTCGTAAGCAGGATAGTGGATCAAAATGGCACTGAGCGCCACTTCGTCAAAGATCTCGAGCATATGTGCTGGCGTGTTTGTGAGGAAGTAGGCCAAGATTGGCTTCGTATCTGCCAGGTGCACGTACGAGACCTCCAGTGATTCAGAATTGTCTGGAGGAATTCGGTTAAAGCGCTTGTAACCGCAGGAGGGTCGCGTTACTTACTTTCACCCAGGCCCCGTATCCTCTCTCCATAAACAGAATTACCATGCTGGTCCTCATACGAGACGAGGAAGTTACGGAAATGTCTGACAATCGACCGGCGGACTCGTTCCGTGACAATCCACTCAACGATGGATTTGGCTTTGATGTCACCAAGTTGCTCCATTGGTAGTTCCTATGGCAGAGGTAAGGTCAGAGGTCCTATAGATGCAAGCCGCGAGACCCACATCATCGATCCCATCCATATCA
>Ga0307515_10005807_pt1 | contig 24914 bp, 26 predicted proteins | sample 17_EM_MG_FD_194513 | JGI IMG/M metagenome (GOLD analysis project Ga0307515, IMG submission 194513) | Populus trichocarpa ectomycorrhiza microbial communities from riparian zone in the Pacific Northwest, United States - 17_EM | ecosystem: Host-associated > Plants > Roots > Unclassified | place... | reverse complement strand
GATTTCTTTGCAAGTATGTTGTTCGAGTTCCTTGGAGACTCCTCCAAATCACTGTCACCATCATCACCATCACGAAAGCTTTGTTGGCGAGCGTCGAACATAAGATAGTCCCGATCAATGGGGCCAGGAGTGTAGGTAAGCTGCACATGCTGTTTCAGCCGACGGCGAGCGTTGTGGCGGAAATCCCGGGATCAGGAGATCGCACACGGTAGCTTCCGTAGGAAGCTACGCAAATGGAGGTTTCGTTTCGAGGAGCGTAGGGAGGGAGTAGCCGCAGCAAGATAGTTGATTGGCTAGGACTAAGAAACAAAAGAGAGAAGAAGGAAAGAGATGAGATGATGATTGGTACGGTCTCTGGGTCGTAGTTTCGGATGCCGTCCACCGAAGGTTTTTCAACCGTGTCGATGGCGTGATGCCGAGCCGCGATTACCCTAACCCAGTCACGTACCCACTCAAATGCGTGGCTTTGTAGTGGTGGGAGCCGTTTTCCCAACACAACTCCTCCCCAGCCACCTAGTGCGAAGCACGCGGTTCTCCTCTTCCCCCATCCTCCTCCTCCTCCCCCAGCCTGCTCCTCCTTACCGTCATCTCGTATCCCCAAGATCGCACCCGTTATCCGTAACATGCAGAATTAGCTCCGAAAGCAAACGCCAACCAGCAAACGAAAACAAGCAACAAGAAAGGAACAAGAAACGACCAAGAAACGAGAAAACAAACGAAACCTCGGCCCAAAAACCCACTCTATCCAACCTTCCACCGAAGTCTCCTCCACTCATATTCCGTCCCGTTTACAGTCAGTGCTGATTCTCCCAAGTCGCGTCCTCCGCACTCATACCTTCGTCCCGGTTTAACGAGACGGTGCTCACAATTCTCCTCCGCAGCCGCTATATCGTCCCGGTTTAACGAGACGGTGCTCACGATCCTGTGTCCTCCGAGTCCAAATCCTCCGGGTGCGCTTCTCGCAGTCGTATCCTCCATGAGCGCTTCCTGTACCCTCCAAATGCACCCTCGTCAAGTGCGCATCGCTCCCGTGTCCTCCAAGTGTGTTTCTCTCTTCCGAGTCCACGTCTCCTCCGAGTCCACTTCGCTCCTCCAAGTGCATCCCCCGCCTCCAAGTTCACCTCCGTGTCCGAGTGCTGCCTCTCTCCTCTTAGTGCGCTGCTTGCCAGTGGTGGTGACAAAAAAATGAAATTTCCCCTCCCTGGCCCTTTGTGTGAAGCACACTCTGCATTCCCGTCTCCGCTCGCTGTCAGCAAGCCTATGCTTTACCAAGTAGATGAAGTTCAGAACGTGACTGCTCCCGCATTCGTTCCAGTCGTACGGCGAGGGGTGGGCGGGCAGTGTATCTCGGAAGGGGTTGCACGTCGACTTTGACTTGCCGAGATCGTGCGAAATACTCCATGACCTCCCGCAGCAGCTGTGTCAATTGTTCCGGTGATAGCAGCGGTGTGGAGGTAGGTGTCGGTCGAGCAGGAGACGGGGCTGGTGAGACTGGGCGTGCTGGAGGTGGTGGTGGTGGGGACGAGTGGGCTGATGGCGGTGGCGGCAGTGTTGACAGTATTGGACCGGCTGCATGTGCAAAATCTCTTATCGTGCGGTCACCGCGGGCAGCGGGTACCAATGGTATCTCCTGTCCCGCACGCCCAAGCACAAGTCTATCACGGTTATTCATACTTAAAACACCATCCTCCAGGTCGGTACGCAAATCGACACACTTCCGGAGGTGATGCTGACCACTGCAGTAATGGCATGGGGGAAAATCTTGTTGCTGCAGAGGCTGTACAGGATGTAGACATGGTGGCGGCTGGACGACTGCTTCACTGTTCGGAGGAGCGGGTTCTTGATTGCACCGCGGGTTGGGCTCTGGACGGTGCTGCCAGTTAGGTACTTGACGGTTCGGCAGGGCAGACTGCTGACGGTGCTTGGGCTGCACAAAACGGTGTCGACGGACTGGCAGGCCGCGAGGTGGCGCAACACGGATTATTCCCAGTCGTACAGTCGGTCCGGCACCGATGGTATATTGTTTAGCCGTGGGAGTTGTCGTGGGAATCTCGGCAACTGCGAAAGCCAAAGGAACCGTGGAAGCCGTGGAAGCCGTGGAAGCCGTGGAAGCCGGGGACACCAGGTGAGCCGGAGAAGTCGTGTGAGTCTTGGGAGTTGCCGGAGTCGAAGTAACAGAGGGAGCCGCATTACTTGTGGGAGCCGTGGGAGAGGTGGAAGCCGTTGTAGCCAGGGGCGCAGGAGAAGCTATCGAAGTCGGAGATGCAGTGGAAGCCGGAGAAGTTGGCGGTGCAGTTGTTGCATTGGCAGTCATCGGTGCAGCAGTAGGAGCGAGAAATTCAAACATTGCAACGGCCTCGGCGGCAGAGATCTTTGAGGTTATCCAGTCTTTGAGCTTGCCGTAGTCGAACGTACGCGGATCGAGCGGGTTGAGACCGAGCTTGGTAATCGCCTTCCTCGAGAGTCGTTTGGGAAGCGCACACAGCAACATCTCTGTCCTCTCGTACTCGACCATCATGCCGCGCTCGGTGACTACTCCGCTGATGTGATCGTAGGTGCGGAGAAATGACTTAAGACCTTCCGTATCGTCACGGCCTCCAAACTCTGCACAAAGATTCTCCAAATATTGACGTGTGTAGACAAGGGAATCGGGCCGGCTATCGGTATACCGAAATGCATCCAGCATCTCCTTGTTGAGTGCAGCCCAGTCTCGGCACTCATAACCGCGCATCATCATCACCGTCTCTCTGATCGCTTCCGTGCAGTAGTAGGGAAGCATGACCACAACGTTTCGGCAGCAAGGGTCAGTAGCAGTGAAGGCGGCAATGCTCTCATACTTGTGGAGAAATGTCGTCACGTCAGAGCCAAGGAAGATAGGCGCGCCTGGACTAAGCGGAAGTGGCATCTGATTGCGGTGTTTGGTCGCAGCCGAGATGGCCTCAACGTGTAGCCGTGACATCTCCATGCTTCAAAGCCTGCTGGTCGTGTAAGTTGGCGTAGGGTTGTGGTGATGTTGCTCGTAGAGGTGGTTCTCGCGATGCTGATGGTGGCTCTGACCTCCGTAGGACTCAAATCAACGCGTCTCTGCTTGCGATTCCGGTATTCCGTGACGGGTCGTTCCAGTCCCGTCGTGTCGATTCCATCCACGTCCGTATCGTCGCGCTGTCGTCGGTCTCTCGCTGCCAGCTTACTTTCCCGTGCTCTGCTTACCGAAACGACCTCCGAGTCAGAGCACCATTTGTGGCGGGAATCCCGGGATCAGGAGATCGCACACGGTAGCTTCCGTAGGAAGCTACGAAAATTGAGGTTTCGTTTCGAGGAGCGTAGGGAGGGAGTAGCCGCAGCGAGATAGTTGATTGGCTAGGACTAAGAAACAAAAGAGAGAAGAAGGAAAGAGATGAGATGATGATTGGTACGGTCTCTGGGTCTTAGTGTTGGATGCCGTCCAGCGAAGGTTTTTCAACCTTGTGGATGGCGTGATGCAGAGCCGCGATAACCCTAACGCAGTCACGTACCTACTCAAATGCGTGGCTTTGTAGTGGTGGGAGCCGTTTTCCCACCACAGCGTGGGCAGATGGCAGATGGCCGGTTTTCGTCGTGGGGCGCATAGTGTTGAGATGGAAGTAAATGTAGACGAGCTTTGAGAGTCGAAGTGATTGTGCGAGGGCATAAAGAGGGGTCACTGCGTGGGGTTTACAATTAGGGCAAAGCCCAGCATACGATGTCACTCGCCATGCTTGGTGTTAGCAACGGGTCCGGGTAACCCGCCAGCGGTCCTGGTTTGGACCGCCAAAACGGGTCGGTTCGGTTGCAGACCGGGCCAAAAACCCGACCTGCTGCCTGTTGGCGGGCCAAACCTGGACCCGTACCCGTCAACCTGCAGGTTTGGCTGCGTTGTACTAGACCCGTCGGTTCGAATCTCTGGTTCTGCGTTTCGGGTTTCACATTCATGGTCGCATTCAGATATGCTACTGTTAATCATAAAATATTAACATTGGTACTGCGCGGTTCATTTTCGAAGCACTAGCCTCCTCAATGTGCAAAACAAGCATACTCACGTGTCCAACTACATCCTGCAAATGAGCGTCAACAGAGCGTTAATGATATTTAGTCTTGCATCCTCGGTAATATGAGTGGTGCTTGATCACATGCATCCATAAACAAGGATATGGCAGCCTTTATAGGCAGATATGTACGGTATATTCTAGCCACATCCTCCGGGACAGTAACAACTTATGTCATTTACAGAGCTACCACTAAGTATTCTTGAGCATTTTAGCATATAATAACAGTCAAAACGATGTTTATAGGCAATAACCGCCACATCGCGCTGTGATTAACCATGATGGAAGGCCAACAATCGTTGACACTCTGTTGATGCTCATTTTGAAGATGGGGCAGGAAGCGTTTCACTTTCATTTTCGCCTATAAAGGCAGCCCATAATGAGTTCATGAAAATGTGCAACCTGTCGCCCCGCAGATTACCCATGATAACTGACCAACAATCGTAGTTGCTCCATTGACGCTCATTTTCATGATGGGACAGGGAGGGTATTGCACTCTGTTTTGCCTATAGAGGCAGCCTAAAATTCCTCTATGACTGACTACAACCTATCCGAGGTGTGATGTCCCAGGACACATGACCAATAATCGTTGACGCTCCGTTGACGCTGATTGTCATGATGGGGCAGGGAGCGTATTGCAATCTGTTTTGCCTATAAAGGCAGGCAAAAATTTCTTTCTGACAAATTGTAACCGAGCGGAGGGGTGATTTCCCAGGACGCATGACCAAAAATCATTGACGCTCCATTGACGCTCATTTTCATGATGGGGCTGGGAGGGTCTTGCAATATGTTTTGCCTATAAAGTCAGGCGAAAATTGCTTTATGACTGCTTACAACCTATCGGAGGTGTGATTTCCCAGGACGCATGACCAAAAATCGTTGACGCTCCATTTACGCTCATTTTCATGCTGGGGCAGGGAGGATATTGCAGTCTGCTTTGCCTAGGAAGACAGCCAAAAATTCGTTTATGGCTGAGTACTACCTACCGGAGATATGAGTTCCCAGGACACATGACCCAAAATCGTTGACGCTCCGTTGACGCTCATTTTGCCATGGCTGTATCCACAATATTCAGTCAATTAATTTGGCACAGTCCATCATTCACATTGTTTTGGCTGCCTTTCTGGCATTTTCATTTACTTTCTTCTTAATCACTGCTGTGTTCTTTAATAATACATAGATACATAAAATAATAATCTCCAAAATCCAGTGTCTTTCGGTCAATGCTCGTCATCAGTTGCAGGATCGCTCAATCCGCTGCTTTTGTCTTCAAAATGAATGTTAGCCGCATTACCACACAACAGATATTGTACTAACCTTCATCAGTCTGCATATCTGGATCAAAATCGGTATCGTGCTGGGTATCGTCATCATCATTGACACATTCCTCACAGGGAAGAGCTGTATGCGAATACATATATCCTGCCGGCAAATTGACAATTCCAGAAGGTTGAACTCCGGAAGTGTTACCGGGTGGGGCGGGTGGCATGCCGGGCGGAGGTGGGGTCGGCTCTGGAGTCTGCTCTCTGCGTCGGTCTGGTAGAGGTGCACCTGTTCCTTGACATCTCCAGCGTGTCTGCAAATTCTTTGCGGTGCCATTTTGGCAAGGAAGGTAGCCGGACGTTTGGTTTTGACGTAGCATTGCTGGGTTTCTTTGTATCGCAGCCTTCACCTTTTTGTGCCCAGGAAACCCAACACCCCACTTCTTCTCTTCTCGGACCTTGGCACGTGGTTCCATACTGAGGTATTTCGTTTCCTTGATTGCGGAGCGCGAAAAACCATCCTGGGCCATTTTGGGCATATTCATCGCCAGGCGCATGTCGGAGTGTTCCCGCTGTACCCGACCTCCTTGCCTTGCCATAGTTGCAGACATGTTGTAAACCTACAAGACATTAATTGCTGCTTCTAACAATGAAATTCGGCTGTTACCTGTACCATATACGCTTCCGTGGCCTCCTCTAATGTAATTAACGCCTGTTTCGTCCACTCTCGGGGATGTTTATCAGGAAATTCATCACAAAACATCCCAGTGTAGACAACATCACAATGTTCGTTTTCGCGGACTGTGCAGACAAATGCCTTTGTCGACCATGGAGGTTGCCCGCTACGGGCAGTGATACATTCATTATGCATCTCTCTACGGACACCCACTGTACGTTATACAGTTGATTGACCGCCGATTGCCTCGATATGGATTGACTGACATCCCACCGCATGCTGCTTCTTAATTTTCCTGCATCCAGTCTTGCAGACGCTTTTCAAATGTGCATCCTGGGTCATATGTTTGGTAACTGCATTGGCAGTGTCGCGGAGAACTAACTTTTATCTGCGCTCTTGTTGTGTGCCAAGAATGTCCGGATTTGATGTAGCACCCGCCAATCTGCCGGTATTCGATCCACTCTCACCTGGCAGAGGTGGTTGTGTATCCATGATGTGCTGGTGTGGAACAGGAGAGGATGATGATAACGAGAGGAAGTGGGAAGCCCTGAAGACGATATGGTTAGCTTCATGTCAGAATGGAATAAGTAGCAGCCAACATGATCGTTATGCTCAAGATGAATCCTACTGAGTATGGCTGCAAGTTGCAGGGGTTTCCAACCGCCCCGCAATTTGCAAAGAGTCGGTCTGATGTTGGTTGTTCGTTAACCGGGATAAATTACAGTGGAAGACGGCCGGAATCGCTCGATTGCTAGACATTAATAGGATGCAGTTCGAGGGAAAGGACGTCTGCTGATGTTTGTCTCAAATCATCCCCTGGATATTACATGAAAATGATGCTAACAATCATGTCATGTCGTATGGTTAGTGTCACTATTCCTGATTTATTGACAGTCAAGACAGTGATTTTGCTTTGTTCAAGATGAGTAAACGTACTAACCTTGACATAAAAGACGCAGCTTGCCTCCATATTGTCCATAACTCGCAACATCCAACATCTCGCCCAACAACAAAGTCCACGCAAACTACAATGGTCTATGCTCCGAAAAGAAACTTTTCGCCACTCCCGGCAGGCAGATACGGTACATCAACAAAGCGGTCAACCCAACGATGTCATCAAGCGAATGAAGGCAAGAGCGGGTTGCAGGCAGCGAGAGTCCGAGCACTTGGGGCATTGCGCAGCATGAGATCCAAAACGAAGCTTGCGGCGGAGAAATGACGAGAAACGGACTTCTTAAGCAATGAAGAGACAGAGAAATGGATTGAGGATAATGTTGAGAGAGGAACCGTTGGGGCAAGAAATCGAGTTGACGACGCAGAGGCAGCATTTCAACGAGAGCAGGAGGATATGACGGATGCTGAAATCGCGGGATTGACGTCCAGAAAACCCGAAAAGCCGTTTGAGGAGATGTTTGTTGCCATCGGAGACAGTCTGTGTGATCTTGCAAGTTCCGAAGTTGCGGAGGATGGGGAAGACGAGGATGATGAAGAGATTGAGCAGGCCAAGCTGAGCGAAGATGACGAACCCAGTTGGGTGATGGGCACAATATCCAAAACAGTACAGCAGGGGATGGAGAGGTTTCGGCAGAAGCAGATGAAGCTCGACGAACTGACTCAACCCGGATGGGAGGATGCAGCTGACTACTTCCGTGAGCGGGATGAGAAGTACTGCACATCCGAATTGAGGGTTCCAGCAGTCGTTCAACGGCGAGCGAATGATAACGCTCCGGCACCTCCGCCGACAGCATTTGGGGAGCTTATGGGGAGTCTTGACATTGTCCCCGGAATATTGCAAAGGCCGTGAGGGACTTCTCGACAAGGAAGTAGTCATACTAGGCTAGGTTCAGTTAAGCCGCAGTCGAAATCGAGCATACCTAGTGGGGAGCCAGCAGCGGAGCCCGATTCGTCCACGTTGCTGAAAGCGAAGCCAGTTGAACCAGTAAGCTTTCACCCCTGCATATAGCCTCCTGCTTATTACCATATGGATATCAGATTCTGACGCAGAGATTGTGAGGGCTTCTGCGTCTGCAGAAGAATAGATATGCTAACTGTAATTTTTGACATCTGATTGCGGTGAAAAGTAAGGTGTTTACCAATTTTGCTACATGTGAGCTTTTTCTTGATTTCAGTGACCACATTGTGAGACATGATAAATCGTCTGAGCATGTGCAAGGGTCGAACGCACCATGTGAATGTTCTAGAATTCCAATCGCACTGTAAGACCGCCAAAACGTTCAGTTTCCGGTTGTATGTGACTGTTAATCGACAAAGCAAAAGCAATATTAGTGACGAATAGTGCTAACAAAATTTAAATGTGTGATGTCATACATGTCATGGAAGGAGCGGTCAGTGCGCGTGATGAATCGATCTGAATGACAACCGTCATGCTGAATTCATCCATGTATCCAACTGCAAAACTCGCCCCACAGACCTGGTGCACATGGTTGAGATAATTGAAATTGCTTATGGTACGTGATGGAAATTGAGGAGAAGGAGCTTGATAAGGAATTGTGAGGAAGTTCAGCTATATTTACCAAAAACTAGTGAAATGATCTACATGCCGTCAATTGCCTGCCGAAAGCGTGAGAATGTGATAGGGCCACGTTATTTCTCACTCTGATAGCGTATATAGCAGTTGCTCAGAAATTGAGAGGTAACTAAACTCCTAAATGCAAACGATAATGCAGATAACGGTGATACTGGATGTCAAAAATGCGTATATGATTCGTTGCATACAATTCGTGAGTGTACAAAGGCTGTTTCGATGTGATCGATGTGAGCATCAACAGAGTGTCAACAATTTTAAGTCTTACACATCCGGCAATCAATGGGCTGCATTGTCACATCCTTCCAAAGTGAGTGTATAAGTCGGCGTTATTGCGAAAACAGCAAATGACTCGCACGTTGCCACATCCTAAAAATGAGCGCCAACAGAGAGTCAGTGATTTTTGGCATTGCGTCATAAAACATCCAGTAGGCTGTGCGGGCACAGTAAGTCATAATCAAACGATCGACCGCCTTTCAATAGAACAATGGTGGTGGCAACATTTCCACTATGTCCCACAAATGAGCATCAACAGAGCGTCAACGACTTTTGGCCATGCATCTTGGAATATACATGGGCTGTGCGGCGACGTTTCTCCATAATCGCGCTATCAGCCACCTTTCTAGGCAAAAACACTTGCAACAACATCGCAACTATGTCTTAAAAATGTGCGTCAATGGAGCGTCAACGACTTTTAGCCTTTTATCATGGCGAATCCTAGGGCTTTCCGGCGACATAAAGCCATAATCAGATTATAGGCTGCCTTTCTAGGCGAGAACCGTTGTGACGACATCCCTAGTATTTCCTACAAATGAGCGTCAACGGAGGGTCAACGACTTGTGGCCATGCATTCTGGACAATCCGAGGGCTGTGCGGCGACATTGACACATACTCGGACTATCGGCCGTCTTTATAGGCAAAAATGCTATTGACAACATCCTCACTATGCCCTAAAAATGATTGTCAATCAAGCATCAAGGATTTGAGGCCTTCCATCTTGCAAAATCAAGAGACTATGCGACTACAATGATCCATAATCACACTATCGGCCGCCTTTCTAGGCAAGTATGCTGTGGACACGATCGTAACCATGTCCCGAAATGAGCGTCAACTGAGCCTCAACAATTTTTGCACGGGCATCTTCGATAATCTTACCGGAATGGAACGCAGATAAACCACGATGAACCTATCGGCAGCCTTTATTGGCATTAATGCAAGTGACGATATGGCGTCCACCTCCTACAATTCAGCACCCACGGCGCGTCAAGGCTCCGAATGCTACACTCAAATATACTGCATCATGCCGTTCCTAAATGGAGTTTCATGCGGCCAGTCCTTGCAATCTGTCATTGTATTAAACTTCACAAATATGCATGCAATGTGTTACTGATCTGATTAATTTCCTTGTAGCTGTAGAGTCAATATTTGAGAACCCGCAGTCGGCTTGACTGTATCGTGAATTTGGCCAGTCTCTCGAGTCGGAATACCCGGCATCCTAATTTCCACCGCCATGTGCGATTCAAAATCTTTGAACACCTCATTGCTCGAGGTTGTGATCTCTTCCAAGAATGAACATGTCTTTAATTGCGATTTCAGCGACCTTACTTTGCAAATCATCTTCGATGCTTGGTGGGCTTCAATGAATGAAGGCTCGAAGCAGGCAATTGCTTGGAAGAATTCTAGACATGCGCCTTCGTGGGGATTCTATTTACACGGTGGAATTGAGGAGACCGGCAGCCCTGGCATCATATGTATCGTTTGCCATCAAGTTCTTCGCCATCCATCAACACAGGGGACAAGCTCAATGGGGAAACACTTGCTGGCAAAAGCTCACATCGCAAAGTTAAACGAATTAACAGAGTCAGAGGTCACTGAATTGACTAGCTCGACAGTGGATGAAAGGGCTTTGGCTATCCAGAAGAGGGAAGGAAGTCGAGGAATCACAATAGTAAGTTTGCAGAGATAAATCATATTTGATATCCAGTTTAATCCATATTGACTGAAATGACAGACAAAATGTTCCAAACTGGCAGCTATGGACTTTGAAACTTCTGAATTTCACCAAGACACGCGGAATCGCTACCTCATGTTAGGATTTGTTTCTACTCATATTGCATGGAACGCAATATCAAATCTTGAGCTGCGGCGGTCATATAAGCCATTACGCGATGACCTAGTGCTGCCATCTGCTACGACCCTCAGAAACATTTGCCGGAGTGAAAATGCACTGACAGTTGATGCAATTAGGAAGTAATTGCCGGTACGAAATAAAGTGAGTTTAGCTTGGGACGGATGAACATCAACAAACAAATTGGCCATAACGTCGGTCATTGCTTACTATATGGATCGAAATTGAGCATTGCGTGAAGTTCAACTCGTTTTTGATGACGTTGGTCACCTGTTCTATTCCCGTTTCGAAAGCTATTTAAGGATGATAGGTCAACGACCAACATACTGGAGCAAGGCTAGGCGTACATTTGAAGGACGTGCTCGATCATTTGGAGCTTACCGACGGCCGTTCGCTTGGTATTACAACTGATAATGCTTCCTCAAAGTACTCAATGAAACGCGAGATGCAATCACCACTTGAGGCCTCCGGAATCGAGTGGCCGGCATTGAGGAACCACATACCATGCATAGCACATGTCATACAGTTCGCTTTAGGTGCATTCATGAGCATTCTCGGTGTGAAAGGCCGCACCAAGTCTTGGGAAGCCCAGGAGTGCGATCAGCAATTTGGAGAGAATCAAAGCATAGACGTTGGGAAGAGTCAAAGACTTCGAAAAGAGGGCAATGCTAGAATCAATAAGGTGTCGACTATGAGACCAGATTTAGCAAAGATAATTGACAAGGTACGTATTTCATGATATTGTGAAAGTCCTGAAGCTGACCTGCATATAGCAGAGAATGCTTGCTGGGTTAATTACACTAACAGCTTGTTGCCGAAACGAGTTCATTGAATGTTAAAAAGCCAAAGTCCACATTGCAGTACTACCGATTATGGATGTTAAGACACATTGGAACTCTACACTGGAGTTGCTCGAGTGCGCCTACCGTTTACGGGAATTCACACGTGAGTGGCTTCAAAAGCCTAAAATCAGTGAACACTGGCTGCTATTCACAACTCGGGATGAATGGACGATTGTCTAGTATGTCTTGGAAGTATTGAGGCCATTTCGATATTGGACCCTTTGGATGTCCAAGAGGCATACAGTCACATTGCATCACGTTATCATAGTGTATAATGACATGTTTGATCACATGGATGGCGTGATGCGAGCTTTGGCTAAGAAGAAGACTCAATTGAAGGAACACTTGTTCTTCGCAGTGAAGTTAGCTGGGCAGAAGCTTACCAAATACTATGCTGAAGTGACTCCAATGACGGGCATGCTTCTGATTTCTGCAAACATCCTCGAACCTTTTCGGAAGTTAAGATTGTTTAGCAAGTGGGACAAGGCAATGGATATTAATCCTGAGGACGAGACATCCTACACAACACCTTAACAGAAGGCCATTCTGAAGTATGGGGTGAAAGAATACTGTGCCAAACATCAATGGGTGCCGGTCAATAAACTCCAAACCGTACCGAGCAGCAATCTCGACCCCTCCGCAACAGTTTCAGGGTCCTATCAATCATCCTCTGATCCGTATGATTCATCCATCGATGATGAGGATTACTCAACTCCTAACAATGTGGCTGAGACGCCACCCGGACAAAGCGATCGCGCACCCCGCTTATTGACTGCCGCCAGGCTCCATTTGTACATGCCGGCTGAAGCACCAATGGACTGTGGCCGAATTAATCTAAATCTCAATGATTACTACTCCGACCGAATGGAGATTAGCAGTCCATTTTGGTTACCGGACATAACCGATTGGTGGCACCAACAGGAGGAAACACACTCGAAGTACGCCGATCTATCCAATGTGGCGCACAACATAGTCTCTATCATACCACATGGTGTCGGAGTGGAGGCCAGTTTTTCCCTTGGCCGAGATGTAATAAGGTGGAGGCAGTCAAAAACCACAGGGGAGACCATTCGCAAAAAAGCCGTCATAAGGGCGTTTGCTCAAGCCAATGAATGAATCTTGGCAGGCACTGACCCAGAATTGGATACAATGAACACAGAAAACGACTCGGAAATGAAGAAAGAGGTGAGGGAAAGGAATTTGCATAGACTGGCCAAGGTTCACGACTTTTTGGAGATGAGGCAGTGCGGCCAAAACCTACTTGGTACCGAGAAGAAATCTCGTGCTCAAAACAAGCAGATGACCGCAGTAGGATCCATTTCGGCCATGGAAGAGATCGTCAAAGCATCCTGGCCACTCCTTCAACATGATGGTGCGGCTGCATTTAAATTGTCAGAAAGATCACCTTTGCCACCAGCTTTGTCTGCAAAGGACCTCCCAGGAGCAAGAACTCAAATCATAAATGTCCGCTGAATCCGGAGAATCAACCATCATCCAGTCGATAGCGAAGAGGATAGCGCACCAGAAAGCATCTCGGACACCGATGATTGGCTTAACTGGAATGGCGACTTGGATAATCCAAATGACAGCAAAGAGGATTGCGCAGCAGACAATGAATCGGATATAGAGTAAAACAATGGCATCGAGGATTCCAAATGCCCAGAGCGGCAGGATGTGAGCGCCGCGCCAATTGTGCCCGGATAGGTTCAGCCGACACAGAAGTCAAAGAGACAGGCTGAAAAGGTGTTACTGACGGTCGATGAAGTAGCAACGCGGTGAAACAAAGGAGGGAAGACAAAGTAGGACTGAATGTGTCAATGGCTCACCAGCTTTATGTAGCTTGACCGAGAGTTTCAGTTGGAGGTGTATTATGGGCGAGTGGTAAGAAGTAGCTTGTGAATATCGGTTCATAAATAGATGTATCGCAGGCGCAATGAATCTTTTGGAATGATAAATCATTTTTAGTCATGTGAGAGTGAACAGTGTAACATAGTTACGCCGCTCGGCTTGGTTACAGGGCCGTTTCTCAATCAGGCCGAAAGACTACCGATGAAGTCAAATCAGGATGAAGACAATTATTGATAGCAGCAGTTGTTGAATGGACAATGAATTAAAATGAGCGTCAACTGAGCGTCAACGATTTGGGATCTTGTAAGTACGGTAATTCACCAGTGACTTTGTTGTTGATATGCATAACGGACATACTGGCAGCGTTTGTTGGCAAAGGAGATACCAATACGGTAACCGCCCCATTCTAAGGATGAGTGTCAACGGACCGTCAACGATTTGTGGTCTTGTGAGTAGGGTCATTCACCAGTGAATTGGTCGTGGTTATGCATAACGGACATATTGGCCGCTGTTATTGGCAAGAGACATAGCAACACGGTCACCACCACATTCTTAGCATGAGCGTCAATAGAGTCTTAACGATTTGTGCTCTTGTAAGTACGGTAATTCTCCAGTGACTTGGTCATTGTTATGCATAATGGATGTATTGGCCGCTTTTATTGGCAAAAGAGATAGCAACACGGTCACCGCCCCTTTGTTGGCATAAGCGTCAATGGAGCGTCAACGATTGGTGGTCTTGAAATTACTGTAATTCGCCAGTGACTTGGTCATTGATATGCATAACGGACGTATTGGCCGCTATTATTGGCAAAAGAGGAAACAACATGGTTACTGCACCATTCGTAGCATGAGCGTCAACGGAGCGTCAAAGATTTGTGGTCTTGTAAGTACGGTAATTCTACTGTGTCTTGGTCATTGTTATGCATAACTGACCAATTGGCCGCTTGTATAGGCAAAAGAGATAGCAACACGGTCACCGCCCCATTCTCAGCATGAGCGTCAATGGAGCGTAAACCATTTGTTGTCTTGTAAGTACGGTAATTCACCAGTGTCTTGGTCATTGTTATTCATAACTGACGTATCGGCCGCTTGTATAGGCAAAAGAGATAGCAACACGGTCACTGCCCCATTCTCAGCATGAGCGTCAACGGAGCGTCAACGATTTGTGGTCTTGTAAGTATGGTAATTCACCAGTGACTTGGTCATTGTTATGCATAACGGACATATTAGCCGCTATTATTGGCAAAAGAGATAGCAACATGGTTACCGCCCGATTCTTAGCATGAGCGTCAACGGAGCGTCAACGATTTGTGCTCTTGTAAGTACTGTAATTCACCAGTCTCTTGGTCATTGTTATGCATAACTGACGTATTGGCCGCATTTATAGGCAAAAGAGATAGCAACATGGTCACTGCCCCATTCTCAGCATGAGCCTCAACGGAGCATCAACGATTTGTGGTCTTGTAAGTACGGTAATTCACCAGTGCCTTGTTCATTGTTATGCATAACAGATGTATTGGACAGTTTTATTGGCAAAAGACATTGCAATATGGTCACCGCCCCATTGCTAGGATAAGTGTCAACGGAGCGTCAACGATTTTTACCTTATCATCTGGAATCAGTTATGTTCCGATTGGTTGCGGATATCCATTTATGAGATATTGGCAGCCTTTACTGGCAAAAACATCAGCGACATGCTCCCTGCGGCATCCTGAAAATGAGTGTCAACGGAGCAGCAACAGTTTCAAGACATGCATATTTCGTAATCAAGTCATCCCGCGGATCTTCGTGTGCAAAACTGTATTATTCACCGCCTTGCTTGGCAAAAATACCATATATCGAAGGTGAAACACAGATACCAAATTACTCGATATTGCAAACTGTTGAACAAGTAAAGGCATTTTGATGGTTGCTGAAAACGCGATTGTGATACGATACTATTAACACACTGCAAATTCAAGAGCCTTATATGAATCTACAGATGGACCCGCTGGGCGACCTGCTGACACCCCACCCAATTCAGAATGGTTGGGAGTTTACCATGGAACCGTACCCCAGTGGGCAGTTCTGGTTAATTCACAACCCGGACCGCCAATTTGGCAACGGTTCCGCTTGGCCCTGGACCTGGACCCAAAGTGATGGTCCGGAACCTTTGCTAACACTAGCCATGCTCGCAGGTAAAACAGTAATTGTAAAACGTCTCGACAAGAATGATTGCACAGAACACTACCAGATCATTATGTGGGTTGACAAGTCAAAAATGAAAGGTCTATCAATCTCATGTAATATTGTTATTGAGACATGCAGTACAGTCAAATATGGACAACTACTTGTCAGTATTTTACATTACAGGCTTACTTGGAGGGCACACTGGACATGGTAGTGTCATAAGTTCACTGGAAAGAAATAATTGCGGGTACAGAGCTAAACAGTCAGGGATTCCTGAATACCTGTATATGAGTCCAACTGAAATCAAGCCAAAAATCTCTGAGGCTGCCGGCGCAAGAAACCTTGTATCAATAAGTACAGAGCCATTGATTGAAGTACTGAACAATAGCAGTGCCCCTATCACACTCGATCGGAGCCACAATTTCCTTTAGAGGCGGAGGTTCAGAAATCAAGGACTATCTATAGGTACATATCTATAGAGAGCAGTATTTTCCAATCCCCTAGCGCTATTCCAACTCCAACCAAGCTAAAGACATCTGTGAAGGCGCTGGATGGAGAACAGTTGGTATTTACGAGTACAATGCTATACAGAGCAGTATTTGAAGATACCATAAAACTAATTAAGCCCAACTGAGCAAAGGCTTTCTTGGAAGGCGGAGAGTCCAAGAATGGAGGTATCAGCGCATAGAGCGCCATACAGAGCAGTATTGGGAAATGCAATGCGATTAGTCAAACTTCAACAGAGCAATGGATTACGCTACACCCAGTGGATTGAGAAAGGGACCGTTAGTCATAAGTATGGCGCAATACAGTCCAGTATTGACAATACACTGAGTTTCTTCGTTTTTCAACTGAGCTGAAGACCTCTTTCAAGGCTTTTGCAGTAGGGACGATTCCGGTATCGTTGGGTACAGGTTTGCATTGAGTGGTATTGTAATGTATTTCGAAGCACAACGGCAGGAGAATGATGATGGTTTAAAATCCTGATACATACTGACGCGTACCACTCTGTATGGATATGTATTCCATTCTACTTGGAATACAAGGTCAGTGAGAGCAGGATGTACAACGATTGAAATCTGAAGGCTCCACAGGCAGTGCCGAGAACGGCAAACATATATGGCCCCATACAAGTCAGTACTGATGACTGTTTGAAAATACTGACAGAACAAGAGCCTAATCGCGAGAGTTCAAAAATGCCCGGAGAGATAATCATTGCAGTCGCACAAGAAAATCAGAGCAGAACAACACCGACACATACTGATAAGTATGGCTTGGTATTGAACTGTCGCAATCTCTGCGCGGAGTCAGTCATTACAAAATCCTCACTACCTAGTGCACAGGAAGCTGCCCGCCACTTTTAGACCATGTTCTATCGAGGCATTTACCAATGCCAAGGACCATATGAGGTCATAAAATTGCCTACCATAGGTGGTAGTATCATATCTTCTCACCCTCTTCCTACGCACCTCGAGCCAGAACCGATCTTTCTCACAAATTCCCTTTGGAATGCCGCGAGAGGTGAGGCGGAGTGTTGATGATGGACTCTCTGCCTTCTAGCTCTGCCTATTCACCAGAGCAGGAAATACTTTGTTTATGACTGTGTGCAACCAGTCGCCCCCCAGATTACCCAAGGTACACCACCAAGAATCGTTGACGCTCCATTGACGTTCATTTTCAGGAAGTGGTAGGGCACATGGCTGTATTCGTTTTGATCATTCAGGCGGGCATTACATCAAAAACAAACAGTGACATACCAATGTCAATATCTCACGATTAACAGTATTATATCTGAATGCGACGATGAATAGTGAAACCCGAAACCCACAACTGGAAATTGGAACCGACGGGTCCCCTCTTGCCAAACCTGGCAACACCCCAGATTGACAGGTATGGATCCTGGATTGGCCCGTCCCAGAGTCAGGGTGTCGGGCTGTTGGACCGGTCTGGAACCGAACCGACACGTATTTAAGGACCACAAGCGGACCACTGGCAGGTTACCCAGACCCGTTGCTATCACTTGATACACTGCATCAGCTGGAGACTTACAGTAGTTTCCTTGATACCCGGCCAGGATTCCTAGCATCGACTTGCAAAGAATTCGAGCTTTGGCTCTGCCAACCTATGGCTGGCGGACGAGGTGGCAGCGGACTGGGCCAGCAATCAGGTATGCCCCGGGAATGTACCTGGATCATGGAAGGGAGGAGGCACATTCCAAAGGTGGCAGTACTTCATACGTTCAAGTACTTGGAGGTTCTGCTATGAACAATCTACAGGCCAGTGACCGGGTTGTTTGGACATTGTTCCAAATAGTCAGAGATTGTACAGAGATGCTTGGAGTAACCGTGGAAAGCATCTCTATCGGTGAGATAGGCATCAGGTACTGGACAGGCGAGCCAAGAGCAGCAGCAGCAGCAGCAGCGATACGAGGCACCCAAGGGTGTTCTTAATTAACACTTGTCAGCTTACTGAAACAGAAAGGGAAGAACAGAATTGTGGGGCTTAGCCATATTGGGGCGAACCATTCTTGTCTAGCCTCCAGAATATTCCTTGTCTCCGCTTGATGTGTATTATCAATCGTGAACTAACAATTGCTGAAAGATACGGCAACACCACTAAGAAGGTGCTTACAGACGATGGAGGACATATTCCTATTTCAGAAATATACACTGATTTTGTAGAGGATTTCAGCAATGCCAGGGCGGTAACACTTGCGCAACATCGGTCAATTTACCATGCAATCGATATGGAGCGCAGCAACAATTTACCATGTGGGTGTATTTCAATTGAGCACAATGGACTTGAGTTGAATGGAGATATGTTGAGTGAAGTGGCGCGGTATTTGAGCCATTGCATCGATTCAGGTCACAGGCTAAAAAGCGGCATTATGGATTTCGATTAACCCTGAATATTTCGTGCTATAAGGGCAGATCCATAAGTGGGTATTTTGTTCTGCTGGATGATATGTCACAGGATGTATTATTGGACTGCAGTGCAGAGTCAATGGAAGGCGGACAGTATGGAGGTCAGCAATAATAGCCTTTAGAGAGTGTACGAAGGTACAGGATAAGTCACAGAATGCTACATCCATATGTGTGCGACCATACACAAGGTGCAAACAAATGGCAGGAACCAACTGGTTCACAGGCAGTGATGGATTGTGGCAAGAGATGGATCATGGCCGGAAATGGATCTCAACCATTAAGGGATTGCCACCGGCAATGGATGACAAGAAACGGATTCCATCCAGAGAGGGATCACAGTATAATCTGGATCACAAGTGCATATTGATGGATGCCCAGAGATGGATGACAGGACATTGATCACAGGAGATTGATCATGGGAGATGGATGACACTCGATCTCATTCCGTTTAATGATGATATTGTGGTTAGGCGATATGATAGCATTCTTCAGATCACGACTATTATTCCCATCTATACAGCATCAATGGAATACTGTTATGCCAGTATACGATGAACCTGCTGCAATTCCTCCACAAAGTTCAATACCAAGCAGTACTAAGCTAACTACTCAGAGTATTAATCAGAGATTCTGAATTAAACAGCTATATACCTGACTTCCCATGCTGAATATGATCATGACTTAGATTCTGTGTTACCCAGCTACCTCACATCCCACCACTCTATGAGTTATGTTGTTAGTGGATCAATGATGTTTCAAGAAGGGGATGACAGTGCCGGAATCTCAACTAACCCTACCACATATTAGTGCAATACTGGAAATGCTGCAACAACGCTTCCTGAATCGCATTCACCCATAGAGCAGGCTAGCAGCCTGAAATACCCATGAAGGAGTAACAATTGTACACCAAGAACAGCGAAGAGTGCAGCAAAGTCATGTCAAATGCACCTCCAGATGAATCAAGAAGCTGCATGCCCAGGTTACCATGCTGAATCAGTTCCCAACCCAGTCTCGGCCATCCCAACTCAGTCTCCACAATCCCTACAAACACAGCTGCTACTGGACAGTCAACTTCAGAATTTAGTCTAACGAATCAAAATTGCACCCAAAGATGCTGGAATTGAATCATCTTAAGTGGAGCTACGACTTACAAAGGGGCAAAACAGTGCAGGGATCAACAACATCCGCTACCGCAATTGTTCAATGTATGGGAAGTACTTAGAGGAAGCACCTTTCAGTGCACTTACCGGCAGTCAATTGCAGCTGGATATTAGTCGATGAGCGTACATGGAGAGGAATTAACCAATCCACCTGGAGATCAAACAACAAGTGAATGTTGAAAACAATCATATGGATAGCCAGCCTGGTGACAGACAGTGCACGAGGAGAAACAGCAGAAAGCATACCCGGTGGACACCCAGCAAGTGCTCCCAGCAATTAAAGATGATTGGTGCATTGGGCACAGGGTAGAGGTAAAATGTATCTACAACTACCCTGACTAGGAGCATAATCGGTGATACTACAACAGCACAGGTCTGATAATCAGAGGATCAAGCGAATATGATGGATGCCAACCGGGAGCAATGATGTCTACCAAAGCAGTTCTGAATGAAACCAGACATAATCTCCGAATGTACCAACCATTCACAGTCCGGCATTGTGACAGACAGTCACGGAACCATATTATGATACACAGTTGAGACAAGTATCAATAGATGATGATTGAGCATTGCAACCAAAATCATGGCCGAAGTACTCCAAATGAGGATTGAATATGAGGACTTTTGGGCGCACTCTATGTAAGGCACCGACTGGGATGTTGACCACACCACTAACCTAACCGGATTCTGAATGAACATCCTGGAGGCATATCCGGCTGCTTGGCTGATGCTGAAGGTTGATGAATAGAACAACAGATGGGCACTGTGTGAGAGCCACTGGCTGCAATAAGGGTTATCAGATATTGACGTTGGCCTACAAAGGAGAGTTTGGACAGCGGCAACGCCATTGAATCTATATGGTATGAATACCCATGTCATGAGAAGGTTATGAGAGAGATACAGGGTCATGTATGATCTACCATCACTGACAGCTATGATACCGAGAGAAGTGGCTATCACATGCCATGACGCAAGGTTTGCTTGATCCATAATCACTTAGCCAACTATGAAGACTAAAGCAGCTTCTAAAGCAGCAACAATGATTACTGATGGAAAGAGCCTGCGTTATTAATCACGTGGAATTGGGAGTGCTCAAGTGCTTGCACACTTTGATACATGGTGAGTATGACAAGGTACTGGAATACGTACAAGTGAGATATACTGATTCAATGGAAATGGTGATATTGATGATGAGCAGCAAGGGGAAGCCGCCATGGATACTGCGGAGGCAAGATGAGCTTCTTGCAATGATAGGAGGTTTCACTGAGACTACTGTGTCTAACTCCTAGGATGAGCTACACGAGATACGAGTTACGGGTATGAGATTTAATGCTCCACTGCCATCCAATCGGAAGTGGAGATATTGAGGATGTTGTTACCTAGGATGTTCCTTCTTCCTCATCCCTTCTCTCAACTTCCTTATTTCGGTACCTCTTTGGATCTCGTGGAGTTGCCATGTGCACTGGGTCCACTGAAATGTCACCATGAGTGGTACTGATCCATTGTGGAACTTATAGGTTCCTACAATTGTATACATGGACCAGTTGTTTGATTGTATCCTGTCCTTTCCTACTCATGTATGGGTTTATGCAGCCCCAGGAGTCTGCACCTAGAAGAGCGAGTTAATGTCACAGCACAGCTGCTCGTGACAAGTTCAGGCCAGGGTAACCCCCGCTATATATAGTCGGTTCGCCACAAGCCTTCGAACTCGATTGATGATCTTTTTTAACTTTCCTTACGTTTCCTGAACTTTGTTTTATACCACTCTATAATATTGATATCTATGTTTGCAACCATATCTACTGATATACCATGATATGAGGCCATACATGGGCATATGCCTTTACCTCTTAGGAGTTCTTCTGGCCCTAGCAATAATGTGCATTATATCCTTATCTGACTTCCCAGATAGATCTGTAGTATGCATTTGTTGAAGGATCTGGTGTGGTAAGCAGTCTAAAATCCACTTCTTCATGGCCATTCGTGTCATCTGGGCTTGGTCAAAATGCGTTTGGAACTTGGGAAACATATCCCTAATGGATATATCATATTGCATTTATTCCTGTTCTGCCGATGACTCTTTTTGGACTTCCTTGACAATATATCTATTGACTAGGACTCCTGTATATCCTGTTCATAATATAGGGAACATCCTGGTCAATACTTGCTCTTCCCAATGCACATTCAATGCAAGTGCATAGTACCTGCTGAAGCCTCCAATCCAATTGATCATTTTGCTATTGTTACGACACTTCGCTGGTTGATGTCCAATATTCATTTTAATGCATATTGACATTGATTCAACACCATCATTGGGTATTCCTTTACACTTATCTGGATCCTTGATCGTGATTGGTTGAGCATTCTTCAATCTGGATATTCGATGAGCAACTGAGCTTCCTCGGTAATTTCTATTCCTCAATACCGGCCTTGACTCTCAGTCTGGGGGTGAGGGTGGTGGTGGATTCATAGCTTGGCCTTGATCATTACTGACTTTATCGCAATCGGCTCCTTCGCCACCACCAACAGCTCTTTCGGCACCGCCATGAGCACCGCCAGCACTCTCTTTACCCCCTCCTGCACCATTATCAGTCCCTCTGGCATCATCTTCTCCCATACCACCACTTAGTCAATGCCTAGATGTGTGATATTGAGATTTAGTGCGATGGAGCAATTTCCTTGCGGATTTTGATCGTTCCGATTTGGGCAATGCTCTGCTTTCTCAGTATATTGCTGTAACTTTCTTTCGTCAATGTCAGTTGGTTTCTGAAAACATACATGTTTCCAAATGGCTGGTAATGCCGGTACTAACTGTTTGAAAATTTCCAAGGTAGTATCCATTGCCATTGCATGCAAATCTAAATTTTGTTTTGGGGGAATTTCTGTCGGCCTTCATTCCAAGAGCAATACCGGATATTCAAAACTGTGCAGCGAAAGGCTTGATACTGCGAAATCATGGTTGGTTCTATTTAGAGATCTTTGAATAACAGTAACACGATGCACGATTTCAGTTTTTCCTCTCACACAGTCTGCAATCTGTCTCTGGACTTTTTGCAAAATTTCACTGACTTCCTCCACAATTGTATTATCTTGTCTGTTCAAGAAATTACTTTCAGTCCACAGTTCCACTAGTATTGTGCATTGAACTCCCACTTGGCCTGCAGCTGTTGAGTCGTCCCCTTCTATTTGCGGTTTCTCAGGTCAAAATCTGCCCTCTAGAGTATCTATGTGGTAATGAACCAATTTGAAGCATTCCTACATCACCCCCATCTTCATTTTGCAGGGATGTTTTGTATGCACCATGTATCTCATTGTCTTTGACAATTGGTATTGTGTTGGGCGGACTTCCTACATATGGTCCTCTCTGATTTCCAAGTTGGTCTCCTTGTGTTCTGTGATTGATTAGATCAAATAACGTTGACTAGTTGCATCATCCAACATCGACTGGTACATTGTACAGCATGGTGGTACATCACGGGATACTGTAGACTATTTCCCTGCATAGCATGTGTTGACTCTGTTTCTGCTCATGCCTAAGCAGCCACTTGAAAATATGATCTGGCCTCCGGAGTGTTCATCATGCAATGCCATGGAAGGATTCTATGTAAGAATCGTAATGTCATCAGTCAATCTCATTACTATGCGGTGATATTGATTGCAAGTTCCGAACTTGCAGTGTGCTTCTTTCCACTGTTCCTGACAGATAGTGTGTAATTTGAAGCGAATCTGTCCTTGTCATTCTCTGGTATGCTTAATGTTATAGCTTCAGGATTGTCACTGGTAATATCTGCAAACCAATAGTTCTGTGTACATGATTCCTATTTCATTTGAACAATGTATGCAATACACTGAGATTTTGCAACAACAATTAAAGCAGTACCAAACAACTGTCATATATACCGCACTAGTTCTCAGTGCAATCCCAACAATGTGACATAGGTAGTTCAGTACTTCTGAAATATTATACTGTTACACGGGTTTTCAATCCCAAAAATCAATACAATCTTTATGAAGACTAAGTGCAGCTGCCTATTCCAACTGTGAGTTCTTTTTGTCCTTCTCTTATCCAAACACTAAACCTCTTCAAATTCTGTCCAAGATCAGGCTAACAATGAATAACAACAGTCGAAAGGATGCCACTTGAAGCAATACTTGATGTATGATTCATCCAGGAGTAACCAAGACTGTTGGTAAAAATAATGATTGTGTTTGCATGAAAGGATACTGCCATGCCATGGTATCTGATAGGCATTGCAGAATTGGTTCTGTTCTATGAAACAAATACATAGCGACGCAGAAAGACAGATGATGTAACCTTGTAGTGTCTTCAACGTTCTCGATCAAGGGATAAGGGTATCAGATATTCTTTCAGGACGAAGATGTTAAGATGTGCCAGCAGAGTATGAGATACAGATTGAATGTTTGTAGAATACATTTCGTAATAAGATGGTAAGGTGTTCTTCACAGCTAATGTTCGATTGTGGGTTGCTGATAAACCTTGGATCTCTTGATTGCTGGCACACTGTGATCACTGTACAGTCAGATCCGTAGGCTGAAACTACATCAGAACGATCATCCAACTATTACACTTATATTAGTCTGTTAGCATATCGCACAGGAAAATTGGTGAGTCTGAAAAATCGCTTGTTGCCAAAGCCACATGTTGTTGATAAATTTTCCAGTTCATGCATGAGTTGATTTAAACAATTTCTCTTCAGACTAAGGCCACCCTCAAGCAAAATTTCAAACGTCCAACAATGACAATTTGTAACGTCAACTAAACCATCTTGCATTTCGTTTGCGAAGTTGTTGGCTATATCTGCTCGTACGCAGCCTGACAGTCCAAATCCCAATTACATTAATCTCTCATTCCGGATTGAATTGCTCTTTGATAAGGTTAGAGATTCATTATGCGACCCACCAATGTCCTGCTAATATAGAATGGATTCCACATCCAATGACGTATTTCCTCCAGGCTCAAGCCAGTGAGTATGGTAACTTCTGACCTCTTATCGTCAGGTAATGCCAGCAATCTCCCAGACCGATTCAAGCCTGGATCTTGACTGCATGTTGACCGGTAATTGCTGTGAGGTGTTCCCCCTCCTGGGAAGATATGGTTCCAGATCCCACTTACTTGCATAGCAAGACATCTGCTGCATATGTAGGTTTGGGTTAGCCCAAGTTATCACTCCACATCAGCAAAATGTAATTCGGTCCGGAAGCCATACGCAACCCTCCCAGACACTCTGGTAGCCCTCACCACTGCTTCTAAGTACTCCCAGATGCTCCCAGCCCC
>Ga0307515_10005806_pt1 | contig 24916 bp, 13 predicted proteins | sample 17_EM_MG_FD_194513 | JGI IMG/M metagenome (GOLD analysis project Ga0307515, IMG submission 194513) | Populus trichocarpa ectomycorrhiza microbial communities from riparian zone in the Pacific Northwest, United States - 17_EM | ecosystem: Host-associated > Plants > Roots > Unclassified | place... | reverse complement strand
TATTTTTGTTTTATGCTTTTCTTTGTTTATTTAATTTCACATTTATTATATTTTTCATAATTTTTAATGATTTTTTTCTCAAATAAAACTTTCTACATATATTCTCAAAAGAATAAATATCAATATCACTATTAAAATAATTATTCATTATCATAAATATATCAAGCACGAAAGGCATTTTCTATGAATTTTTTTTAATAAAGGTTTTTTTTTTCTTTTTTTTATGAATTGTTTTTTCTAAAATGGTCTTTATTGGTTTTATTTTTTTCATATTAAGCTGGTTGAGAATTTTGTTTCATAGTTTTTTTCTTTAAAACATTGTGGATTGTTACAATGTTTCTCATATGATTTTGTTTTGCTACAGTGTTTCCCCACATTTGTTTTTTAAATTATCTTTGTTGAATTTTTTTTTAATATTGAGCTGGTTGAGAATTTAGCTTTAACTTTCCTCACATATTTTTTTTTCATTTTTTTGCTTTTTTTTTTCCAAAATTGTCTTCTTTTTTTTTTCATTTTTTGTGTTTTGTTTATAATTGTTTTTGTTGATTTTATTTTTTTAATATGGAGTTGGTTGAGAATTTAACTTTGTAGTTTTTTTTCTATAAAACACTGTAGATGGCTACAGTGTTTCCCCATTTGGTTTTTTTTTTATGATTTTTTTGTTATTTTTCCAGAATTGTCTTTGTCGATTTTATTTTTTTCATATTGAGTTGGTTGAGAATTTAGCTTTGTAGTTTTTTTCTTTAAAACACTATGGATTACTACAGTGTTCCCCCACATGAATTTTTTTTTTTATGAATTTTTTCAAAATTATCTTTATTGATTTTATTATTTTTAATATTGAGCTGGTTAAAAATTACAACTATAGATTTCTTCATGAAACACTATAGCTTGCTACAGTGTTTCCCTGCATGATTTTTTTTTCCTTTCGTTTTTTTTATGATTTTTCCAAAATTTTCTTTGTTCATTTTATTTTTTAAATATTAAGATAGTTAAGAATTTAGCTTTGTAGTTTTTTTTTCTTGAAAATATTGTGATTGCAATAATTTTTCTTCGTATAATTTTTTTTTCCCCACAAACCTATGACAACGCACAAGCATGTCACAAGCCCGCGGCATCGCGCAGGCATGACATCTAGTACCATATAAAGTTTGTGGGTGAAAAAATGGAATTAAAATATAGCATAAGCAATGCTATATTTTTTTTTAAGAAATATTCATATAATTAAATCTATAATGAGACGACAACTTCCTCTTACTAAATAAAGTGAGGATCTCAAGTCCCGTACCTTTATTATAGGCACTCCATTCTAAAAATATCACAATGTATGAAAATACAAGAGTCTCAAAAGATAAGAAAATTATATTAATTAAAGTGCAAGAAATAAAGGAAAACAATAAAAGAAAGCATAAAAAACCCTTTCAGAAAAATAAATAAATAAATTTGTTGAAATTGAATATGTAGGATTGATCATCGTTTGTAGTAGTATCTAACTCTATTTGTATTGTTGTAAAGTTTGCATCCTATTTACACAAGTAATTTTAATCTTACATTGATATTTGTGTAATATCTCATATCGGCGGGTAAGGAGTTAATTGCTGGCCTTATTAGTAGTGCTAATTGCTAACCTGTTGTACACGTTTTGGGGCGTCAAACTCAATGATGGGCTTGCGTCACCAGAAACAAAACCGTGAGGGTGGAAGGTCCAAAGCGGACAATATACAACAGGTTGGGCCGGGCTGTTACAATTAGTATCAAATAAAAAGGTTTATTAAATCCTAAAACAAGTTAAACTCTTTTTTTATTGATACACGAATGAATCACAACCTAATATCTTACTTTTAATTAGTTATTTTATTAAAGACTCTTTCTCTGAATAAGATTGTATCTCTTTGGTTGTTCAAGTTGTTGCTATTTAATTTTTTACCTTATTTTTTTAATTTTTTTTGAAAAAAAACAACAAAAAAAGAACACTTATCTTCAACCTTCCATCTCCTGGCCAACCCTCTTTGGCCACACACCATCATTTTCTTCAACCGAGATCAACCAGCCATCTTCAATGGCAACCCTCCTAACAAGCCTTTGACCCAAAACTATCGTGAGCACCTCTCTTTCTAGGCAGTTATCCTTTCCTTTCTAGCCTAATTATGGATCAATATCTAAGTAAAAAGTATTTTGAAAAGTAATATTTACCACACTTCCAAACAGGTTATACAAAGAACATTTGGTTAAAACAACAATGCTTTGTTTTTTTTTTTTAAATCATAATTTTTGAAATCTTTTCTGAATTTTCTAACAAATAACTGAAAATATAAGTTATTGATCATTCAACATTATAAATACAATTTATTCGGCTGTTTAAAAAAAAAAATTTACTATACAAAATTAAGCAAGTGTTTAGATGTTATATTATCCAAAAGTCATGATTTTTGAAAGCGTATTTTTCTTAACCTAATAGCATCTACTTTTGTAATGAAAAATAAATAACACGTGTCAAAAGATAGTGTTATTTTCACGTTACAAGGATATAAAACAATCACAATTGTCCAGAAATGCTTGATGATGAGAGACTACACTTGCACTGCCCTCCTTCTTCTCAACAAAAAACTGTCTGTCTTCAATGTGGTGACCAACTTATATATGGAACTGCTTTCACATTTCCAGTCCACTTTCATTGATAAGCTATCTGAAACTGGGAAGACTCTCTTTATTACCTCAATTTTGATCTGCAATTTCTTTTTGCATGCCTGGCTTCTGATTCTTGTTTCTGGCTTCTTATTGTCAGCTCTGTCTTCAGGCCGATGCTCAAAACTTTGTTGATCAGTACATTCGGGCTCTGAAAGCAAGTGATGTCTTGATCATGAAACCTCTCTGGGAGGCTATTCATAATTTTCTAACATACACCTTGATCTCACCTCAGACAGAAAATATTCGTGGAAGAAAATTTTTGGTCTAGCAGAAGATAGGTGGACTTGATCATGCACAACCAAGAGCATCTTCAGATATAAGATTGTCTATAATTATTGTAAAATCGCAGGAGGTTACCACTTTCTTGATGGGAGTCCAAATAGTTGAAACTCGTTTGCGAGTTGTAAAACTGGAATGCTTGAAGTTCTGTAGCTTTGTTGTGGATTTGCCATTTTAAGTTTTTTGCATTTGTTTGACAGAATCAACAACGAATCTTTAAGAAATCTCTGAATTTGACTTGCTGTTCAAGGTTTGCGTGGTTAGAAGAATTACTTTTTATTTTAAAATATTATTTATTTATTAATAATATTATTTAGATGGAACTGAAAAAAAAAAGCTATATAATTGGATTTTTTAACCAAAATAAAATAAATCCATTAATTTATGTGCTTCGATCTTCCAATAGGTGAAGGATGGAACGAAACAGATGCCAATTCAAATGACTAAGGGGTCCCAAAAAAACAGGACGCAACTGGGGTAATTTTCCCATATGCTTATTTTATAAATATGGCATGACAAAAGACGAACTTTATTACACGACCGAAAAACAGAAGCTTTTGAGGGCAAGCATTTGATCACATCATGATAGTTACTACTTATTGGACACTGACAAAATTGAAGAGGATCTGATGTTCTTGGCAGAAACAGAAATTTCAGACACTAAACTCCCAATCATGCACTTTCCTTTGCCTGTTTCCGAGCTTCTTCCCGCATTACTGTTTTGACATAAATTTCATAGCAACAGCCTGAAACAAAAACACGGTACAAAAGCGTATGAGAATACTACCAGTTGTAACAGAGACGGCTTTGGTAGAAGACTGCAATTCCAGGGAAGATAAACTATACTGTGCAGAGGATCTCTGGTTCAATTTAAGCAATCACATTATTATTCAAAAATAAAGTAGAGCACACAACCAAGTATAGTAAAAAATAACAAACATAGAGCATGACAAGACACCAAAGTCTCCAGTGCATCAGATTGCATTGCCAGTCATCGTGATATGAAATAGTGAGGCATAGTAGAGCATACAACCAAGTTGAAGCTTCCATATTGCTGCTTAAAGTTGTTCTAATCAGTTTTACAGGTAAAAGAACATGCATGCTATCACTGACACTAATAAATGCTCAATTCAACTTTTTGTTTAAATGTGCTCTTTGGAAAGTCAATAATCATTTCAATTAACAATGACATTTACACGCAAAAAGTTTGACACCCACATGTTTTTTCAATTCTATACCATCCAAATATTTTAAATTCCTCTAGTCTAATTCTTGTAGCACACCAAAGAACCCCCACCAATGAGGTTTAACCAATTACCAATATTTTTATATAGTTTTGTACCAAAAACAATTTTTCAGAACTACATGCAATTTTCTTCCAGTTACACCAGCAGCATCAGATTACCTGCTACAACAACAAGTGTCAGAACATCTCCAAATCTTTTGAGTCTCCACACACTCTTCTTATGTGATTTGAATCGCTTAAGAGATGGATCTTCGGCCAGGAGCTGTAAGGTAAACAAATTAGCACGTTACTCATATATGAACCTCAACAATCACATATTCAGTTATTTTTAGCAATTGATTATTTAAACGTAGAATTGCCTGTTAAGAGGTAACTTTGGAATTTTCATGTTTATACTTTTCTGGTTTTTGGCTCTGCATATTTCCTAGACTATGAAATTGGGTTTCAAACAGTTGATAAAGCGCAGCAGTTGTACATATCCAGCAGTTTATCACCGATTCCATAAGGACATAACTTTGTTATTTCCTATACTATGAAAATTTCACGTCTCTACAACTGCAGGAGGTAGTTTCCTGGTTTTAATGACTCTGTATTCCCTAGACTGTGAAATTGGTTTTCAAAACAGATTGTAAAGTATCAACAGTGATGAGTTTGTAAAAAATTAACAAAAACTGCCCCATCTTGAGTAGAAGGATTTTGGGACAACTCATTTAGCTCTTGTACAGTTGCTGTTGTATTAGTAAGATCAATTATCCATCTTTGTTTCCACCTGCTACATTCAAATTTAGTATGAAAGCCTTTCTATGCCTGCACAAAGTGCAAGACCATTTTTTTTTAATTGTATTCCTCATATCAGATTCCTACTTCTGAAAATCACCATGAATACTGGAATTCTACAGAAATTGGTGGAGGAGAGATACAAAGAACAGCCATCATGGGCAATAGCATGGAAGAAAGGATTACAAGGAAAATTGAGAAGGGAAAAGCTGGAGGATTAGGGGTAATCCAGAAAATGGCAGGCAAATACATCCAAGAACGAGTGGAGTTAAAAGGCAATACATAAGTAGGAAACTTTTGAGTTTTAAGGATTAGAAAAGAAATCACTGTAAAGATGCAGACATTGCAAAGAGAATTTGAAAGCAGTGGAGGACAATTAACTTGTTGGCAATTCTTCATGAATGGCTGTTGAAATTATAAACCACATAGAGAGCTGTTGGTGAAATTGAAATAGAGAAGAAGTTGGTGAAGAAGTCCTTGATAATTTTCAGCAGAAACTTGAACATATAGGTGCAGTTGAGAAGATGACAGACGTTGACTTACAACATATGAACTAATGGATTATATCAAGGCACACGAACAGAAAAGTGCCATGCACTACAGATTGGAGCAGGCATTTTAAACCAAAATCACAAGGCTCAGCTGGTGGCAAGAAGTTATTTGCAACAGCCAGGCAACGAAATGATTGTACCTGTTCCACAGACTGAATCTGCAAGAACAAATCTTACTCTTCGCAACCCATTTTGAATGTCAAGTATTTTAACAAGACATTAACTCAGCTTCAGTGGACTAGAAGAAGTTCAAGCAATTAAACCTTAAGGCTATGTTGTGAATGTAAAAGTAGAGAATGCTTATAGACTACAACTCGCTCTTTACTGCTTAAGACAAGCCCCAAGAGCATGGAACAATAAATTGATTTCTAGTTTCACCATAAAGGATTTGAAAGAAATCTGCAGGACCCGTGACCTTATGTGAAGGAAAGAAGGGTAGAGTCTTGCTAGTTTGCTGTAAACACAATTTAATATATACTGGCATTAACTTCTAAGGTGAATGAAAGTTAAAAAAATGTAAGCGATAATAAGAGAATTAGATGACAGATTTATTATAAATGGGGTATCTTTCTGCAATTTAGGGAATTAAATAGAAGGGTAGGCTTTTATTCCTGATAAAAAGCACTTCAGAAGTTTTCCCAACAAAATCATATAGAAAAGTGCAAAGCAAAGGCGATGTCTATGGCTCTCATTGAGAACTCAGTGAGAAATTAGTTGTAAAATGATCGGAAAAACAAGATTAATCCAAAAGTTTATTGAATCCTTGTTGGGATTTATTTATTTACCTCAAGAATTACACAGCTCAAATCGACCTAGATTTATGAATAAAACCAACGAAGCCTCATCATTTTGCAACCAAAGAAAAAAAGGGGACAACAAAGGTGGGCTGATTTTGCTAATAAAAATGCTTCAATGCTTGCATACTACTACAAGTAACTAATGGGGAAAAAATGATTTGGGATATGAATAATTAAGAAGAAAGAGAGGGAGAGACTAACAGCTTGCTCGCGAGGACCAGGTTCAACATGGAATCCGCGACGCGAAAGAGAGAAGGCGCCCTGTGTCTGAAAGAACAACGAACAAATAAATTCAAAGGACAAGAAAATAACACAGCTCAAACTCTAAATACTAAACCCTAAAAACCCAAATACCTGAGATTGAGATCGGTAGTGAGAAGTGATTGTCGAGTAATTCTTCAGTAACAAGCCCATACTTTCTTTCCTTTCTCCTATTTCTTTTTCTTTTGCCAACTGCGATTCGTCTTTCGACACGAGCCTCCAAAGTACATAGAGCAGTATACTACTCTTACTTTTACGCATTTAACCCTACATTTCTTTTATTTTCTTTTTTGCTTCATATTTTCACCTTTTTCAATATGTGCCCCTATCTTTCTTTTGTTTTTCGTTTTATGCGGTGCACCCCAACTTCGTGTAATTGACGTGTCAGAAATGGCATTGGATATCACAATTTTACTAGAACACAATGGACAAGAATGTTTTTAGACTTGACGAGGTTAAAATAAGATCTCAAAGTAAGAGGTTAGTTTGGAGTTGCATATAAATATTAATTTATCCAACTTGAAATTAATAAATAATATTAAAATTTTAAGAAATTATATGTATACAAAGATAAATTATTTGCTAGAAATTTTAAAAAATTTCAGAGTTTTTAAGAATTTTAAGAAATAACCTTGCTTCATTTTAAGAAATTTCAATCATGGATTTTTTTTATTAATGTGGATGTCTGGGTCAATTTGCGCGTACCTCGACTAATTTCACGGGCCCTGAAGTTAACAACCATGTAAATCTCTAGTAGCTATCATATTAGCAACCACATGGCTCGAATCTGAGACTATAGAAAAAGCAAACCTTTTAATCTCAAGTTTTTATCACTGGACCACCTACTAGGTTATTTCAATCATGTTTTTAAGTGGAGTAGTGCTGACTCTGAGTGGAGTTATGACTTTTTTTTTTTTTTAAGGAGTTCGTTATCTATTCTCGTGTATATTCAAGGAGAGCATCAGATAAATGAAAAATGTAATTCCAGCAAATTATTTTCTCTGCCCTTCATTTTTCTTAGTTTGCTGTCATTCTTCACACATAAAAAGTCAAATAACACAAAGCCCTGACACTTGAAAGATACAATGTTTCCTTCATTAAACAAATGCAGAAATACAAAACAGTTAGTATAATATTTCGTAATCAATCGGATAGTTATACATGATATTATTATATTTATATAAATATATATATTTATTATTAATAAAAAACTTATATAATATTAGATTAATAAATTTAATATTTGATTTATGAATTTAGAGTAAAGATAAAGTTCATGAGACAAAAATGTTTTGCAAAATAAATTATAAAGTTGTTATAATTATGAATTTCTATTGCATCAAAGCATTGTTCCTAAAATATTCATGATCGATGCTCTCTTAAATATTGGATATTTATTAGAGCCGTAGATACTGATACATATTATATTCTTTTCTTTATAAAATGAAGCAGTTGTTCTCATAAGCTAAGGTATAAGAGATATATAGAACTAATATGTAGGTGCTTGTCATAAGACATGTACATTAAACTGACACGCATGAGAATTTCATGTGGAGAGATCACTTATGTCTATGAAAAAGCTAACGTAATGGTTGTGTAAATGATCTTTAAACTTGAAGATCACTAAATTATCTTATATAAAGAATTTTATAATTTGATTATGTTATATGTTATCTTAATCGAGGTAACAAACAGGCAGACATTAGGTATAAAATGAACTATATGAAGGTACTTGAATTATCAAGAGAGAATTCACCACCCTAGGTGAATTAGGGAAAATGTTTCATATGTTCTCAAATAGTATTGATTGAAAAATCATTGGCAAAGATGGAATCAGATTTAAAAAGAGTTCAAATCTTATTCCAACGATCAATGGTTATTATGTAAAGAATAAACATGATTTAACATGACAGACATACTTCATGTTTTAATGTTAAATTAAAATATTATTGATGAAAGGATGTTAGTTACACTGAGAAACCAGTCACTAAAAGGTTAAGTCAAACTACCAATGATTTTTCTAATATTTTGGGGATCATGACACGTTGTCTGACAATGCACCTGATCTTCAAATATAAATTAATTATTTATAGAATTGATAATAAATTAAATTGTTTAATTTATTTAATTGGAATTATAATTTATATTTGAATCAACATATTAGGAACTTAATGGGTCACACACATTAAGAACCATTAGTCATAAATTAAATTGTAACGATTTAATTAAGTATGACTTGATTAAAATATATTTTAGAAATTAAGGACTAAAATATAATTAATACATAGATTATATTTCTAGACCTAAAAAAATCAAGTAAGGACTTGATTGAGTTAATTTATAAAATTATCTTAAATTAATATAGGGATATTATTCAGGGAAAATTTGATATTTTGCCAATTTATAGAGTTTTTAAGATTTTCCTATAAATAGTAAGTAAGTTATGCCTCTTATTTTTTTAAGAGTGGTTGTATGTTAGATAAAAAAAAAAAAAAACCTACGTAGGTTAGAGAATAAAGAGTTAACACTTTAGGCATACACAATCCTTCTCTCCTAAATAGGGATTTAGAAGATTTTTCACTGGTGGTTTGTGTGGATTACCGTTGGAGGCCAGAAAATTAGACAACTTGTGGTTTGCAACAATCCATTAAAGAATTATTTAAAGCCGAAGAAGATTATATCTTCAGGTAATAAATCTCTAATCAACTAGATCTGTCTAACGGTATCCTAGAGACTCCCGAATAATTTTGTTTTATAGTTTTCACTTCATGTATGATATTCGGGAACCCAACAGTGGTATCCTAGAGACTCCCGAATAATTTTGTTTTATAGTTTTCACATCATGTATGATATTTGGGAACCTAACAGTGGTATTAGAACAATCGTTGGACAATTATGGTTGTTTTTTTGCATGTTTTAATTATTATTGGTGTTAATTTCAAATTAATTTTATGTGCAAAATTATTTTTCCCAAAAACTATTTTTTTCTCTTTTTATTTTTTTTAAAAGGATATTCTATACTGTTTTGGCAGATCTAGCCGGAATCTGGCGAGATCTTAAAAAAAGCCATGGCCTCTACTGCTTGCAACACCAGGTGCAAGAGGCAGCAATCATGGGCTGCTGTTGGAAGCCTAGCGCGAGGGGTGGTCCCTCATGCTGATGGCTGGCAGCGGCAACGTTGGCTATTGTTGCTCCAGCCGCAAACAGTGGGCAGAAAGCCCACTGCTAGCAGAAGCATGAAGAAGGAATGTTTAGGGGTAGAATTATGATTGTGCCTTTTCAGGGTTTTAAGGAGTATAATTACTATTATACCCATGTCATTTATAATTATTTGCAATATGTTTTTGGGGTTTAATTTATGAATTTATTCCCTATTATATTTTGGCTTTTGGTATAGAATTATGATCTTGCCCCTCCTTATATTAAATGTTGATTTTTTATTTTAAAATTAAAACCTAAATTAAATTAATTATAGAATTAATCATTCTAATAGGATTAGGAATGAATTAAATTGCTTAATTCAATTTTTATGTTTTGCGATATCCTAATTATTGGATTAAGATTTAATTAAATTGTTTAATGAAATAGTGTTTAGAAAAAATAATTTTTTTCTAAAACAAAGAGAGTTTTTTATGCCCGAAAATTTTATTTAATTAATCCTAAAATAGTTTAGGATATTAATAAAAATTTTAATTTGATTAATTTTCTTGTTAAATTTTGAAAAATGTTTTTCATGGAATTTATATTAAATAAAATTTGTTTTGTTTGGGAAATTATGAAATTAGATTTGATTGAATATTTCTAAGTGTTAGTAATATTATTTTATATTAGCACATAAAGCAAATAATTAGAATTGAAAGTAGCACATAAAGCCAATAATTAGAATTGAAACATGCAATGTAATTTATCATGATACTAAATTTTTTTTTGCATGATGGATGATTATGAACATTAAAGATCAACATGATTGTATTTTTATGGTTGAATGATTGTAATATTAAATAGGTCTTGTATGTCCTATCTTTTCTCTATTTTTTTTTTAGGTTGTAAAATTCTTTTCTCATCTAATTCCCTCAAATGTAACTTGAGGTTTCATAATTAATTATGTAAATGTTATGTAATTTTGAAATTAAAAAATTTAGATAGAAATATTATTTTGTAATCCAAGATGAAAAAAGAATAGAGGTGAAGGATACAATCATGGTGCTTGCAAAGAACATATGAAGATTTACAGTAACTACCTAGGTTTTGACCTCCTAATTCTCTTCGATGGCTCGAGGGAATTGGTTTAGATATGTTCGTAATCATCTAATTAAAATGGCATGCTAGGGGTGTATGCTTATATATAAATTGTTATGTATGAAATGTATAATATTTGTTATGTCATGTTATGTATGAAGCCTAATTAATTGATAATAAATCCCTCATTAATATATGAAGTACATAAATAGTTGCCTTTCAATTTTATATGCATAAAATCATAGTTCTATTTATGGATAATTTGTTGAGTCACTCAAGGTTACCGTTAATCGAATATGTTTAATGCTATAAAATTGGGTCCTACTTAAGTAACTTATATAATTTGAATGAGTCACTTATGATAATATGAAGTTAGAGGCATGGGTTAGGTGAAACATATAAGATATGTTTAGATAAAGAGTTGTCACCTAATTGATCTAGAAGTCACATAGAGATATGATTGATAAAATATGTTATCTATCTAATTTAATTTATTTTGATTTGTTAAGTCACTCAAAGTCGGATAAATTAAATGGGATCCTAACCTACTAGAAAAATCTAAGTGAGATTTCCCGAGTTAATAGGAAGGGCTATTAATTTGTAAGAAAATAGTGGGAGACCAAATTAGAATTAAAAACTTCATCTAAATTTAGAATTTAAATATGTATGCATAAAACTAATACTCTCTATCTTTATATAAACAGGTTGGTAGATTAAAATGAGTAGTAACATATCCTTATGAAACATATTTGATGCTAATAAATTGACTAAACCAAATTTCTTGGATTGACATCGAAATGTGAGAATTTTTCTCAAGTAAAAAAAGAGGTTGTGTGTTCTAGATAATTCAATTCCAAATTCCCATGGTGATGATGCTGAAGAAAAAGTTAGGAATGAAGATCAATGTTATGTTAATGATGATGAACAAGCTGCATGTGTGATGAGCTAGTATGTCACATAAACTTCTAAATGCAACATGAGAATATAGGCGCCCATACTATGGTTATGCATTTGAAATAATGTTTTGATAAGGCTAGTAGGACTAAGAGGTATGAGACTTTTAAGGAATTGTTCCACTACAAGATGACAAAGGGTTCTTCAATGAACACCATGTTTTGTAAATGATTGGCTATATTGAGAAATCATATCAATTAGGTTTTGTCATGGACCATGAGTTAAATGTTAATTTGGTCTTGCAGTTATTACTCCAAATCTTTTCACAATTCATTATGAACTATCACATGAACAAGTTGGATAATACATTGCTAAAATTATTTAAGAATGCTGAAAAGGCCCTCAATAAGGAAAATGGCCCAATTCTTCTAATTCAGTCTTCTAGAATGTCTAAGAAGGAAAATAAAAAGAATAAGGGTGATGCCTCTAAAGCAAACAAACCTACTAGGGACATCAAGAAAGACAAGGGCATTTGTCATTATTGTGATGAAGAAGGACATTGGAAGAGGAATTGCAAGGAATACCTTGCAACTGTGAAGACAAAAAAGCTTAATGAAGCTTCTACTTCAGGTATGTATATAATTAAAAACTATCTTACTACTTTGCATTGTAGTTCTTAGGTATTGGATACCGAATGTGATTTTTATATTTACAATTGCATGCAGGAACTAAAGAAAAGTAAAAGATTAGTTGAAGGCAAAGTGAACCTATAACTGAATAATGAAGCAAGGGTTACTGTATTAGCTAGAGGAACTAGTTATGCATTAGTTGTAAGAACTAGTTATTTCGTTTTGCTTAATAGGTTGATACTAGAACTTTATAATTGTTATTTTGTTTCAGTATTTTAAGACAATATTTTCATTTTATTTAGTAATAAATGAATTAAATTTATTATTGAAGACAAATGTTGTTTTTATATATATAATAATGATGTTTTTATAAATCTGATAATTATATGAATGATTTGTATATACCTGAATTTAAAATGTTCAAGTTCAATATAAATTGCAATAAAATTAAAATACATATTGAAATAAGTATTAAGAAACTTTGATTGGATTGAGTTGGATAATATTTGAATAAATATTTCAAAGATTATCTAAAAGAGTATGAGATTCTTTATGCCTCTTAGAACACTACATCCAGAGAAAATATATATTCTCAATGCTAAAACATTGGATGTTTAACTCAAACCTTAAAAAACACAAAATTTCTATAAATTTGATAGGACATATCATGCATTAATGAGATAAGGACCTCTCACGAAAGTTATGAATGACATGTTGCTCATAATTAATGAGCCTACCAATTACTTAGAATAAATATATGATATTTATTTCAAGAAATGACTTGAAGTTATGGACTTCATATAATAACCAAGTTTGAAACTTGGTTGATCCACTTGAAGGGATAAAACTCAATAGATCTAAATGGGTCTTTAAGAGAAAGACTAACATGAAAGGCAATGTACAAATGTACAATGCAAGCTTTAAGGAGTAGGAATATCAAATTTGATGGTATAATCAGCAGATTTGAATTCATAAAAAAATATGGACAAACCTCGTGTTTATAAAATGTTAGTGAAAGTGATGTCGTTATCATAATATTATATATAGATTACTTATTATTATTAAGAAACGATATATCTTTACTTTAATCAGTAAAGGTTTAGCAATCCAAGAATTTCTCCATGAAGAAATTAGGAGAAGCAACCTATATATTGGATCTAGAAATTTATAGAGATAGATCTAGAAGGTTGCTTAGATTGTCTCAATCCATTTATATATATTAGATGCTAAAATAGCTTAGCATGGAAGAATCTAAAATTGGATTCTTATCTATTTTGCATGAAACACCACCTTCCAAAGACATATGTTTTAAGACATAAATTGAGAGATATATGATGAAAATGGTATCCTATATTTGGCTATAGGATCCATCAATATAGAAGATAAACTAGAAGTTCAAAATTGTTTGAATTAAGATCTTTTCAATGAAATGTTGGAAAAATAGTGAATATCAGTTAATATATATATGTTTTATTATAAATGGTAGTGCTCTGGAAAAGTTTCAAACAAAAAAGCACAATTGATTATACAACTGAATAAAAGTACACCTCCATATTTGAGTAAACAAAGAGGTTGTTTGGATCAAGAAGTTTATCAATGAACTAGGTTGGTTCCTAACATTATTGATCTAGTTGCCATGTACTGTAATAACAATGGAGCTATTGCATAAGCAAATGAACGATGGTCTCATCAATGATCCAAACAAGTACTTAAAAAATCCCATTTGATTTGATAAATCAATGAAATAAAGATGTAAAGATATAACAAGTACCCACCAAAGAGAATTTAGAAGATCCTTTACTAACTTACTATCAATGCAGAAGCATTAATGCTACATAGAGCAATATGATATTAGATATATGGGCATTTGACTTTAATACAAGTGGGAGATTGTTAGTTTAATATACCTTGTAGCTAATAGTTTGGTTACACGTGACATTATTAAATACATATCTATTATTAATAAAGGCTTAGTTTATCTTTAATATTCATATAATATTAGATTAATGAATCTAATACTTGATTTATGAATCTAGAATAAAGATAAAATCCATAGGACAAAAATGTTTTGCAAAGAAAATTATAAAGTTGTTATAATTATGAGATTCTTATTGTATCAAAGAATTGTTCCTAAAATGTTCATGGTCGATCATCTCTTAAATACTGGACATTTATTAGAGTCGTAGAGACTGGTACATATTATGTTCTTTTCTTTATGAAAGAAAGCAATTGTTCTCATAAGGTGAGGTATAAGGGATACCTAAAACTAATAGGTAGGTGCTTGTCATAAGACATGTACACTGAACTGATCCATATGAAAATTCTATTTGTAGAGATCACCTATGTCTATGAAAAGACTCACGTCATGGTTTTATAAGTGATCCTTAGATTTAAGATCACTAAGTCATCTTATATAAATAATGTTATGTTTTGATCTTGTTACATGTTATCTAAATCGAGATAACGAAGAGGCATGCATTGAGTATAATATGAACCATATGAAGGTACTTAAATAATCAAGAGATGATTCATCACCCTATATGAATTAGAGAAAATGTTTTATCTGTTCTCAAATAGTATTGACTGAGAAATTCTTGGCAAAAATGGAATGATATTTGAAAAGTGTTTCAAATCTTATTCAAACAATCAATGACTATTATGTAGAGAACAATTATGATTTAACATGATAGACATACTTCATGTTTTAATGTTAAATCAGAACATTATTGATGAAATGATATTAATGACACTGAGAAATCGATCACTAAAAGATTAAGTCAAACCACCAATGACTTTTTAATATTTAGAGGATTATGACACGTTGTTAAATGATACACCTGATCTTCAAATATAAATTAATCAATTGTTGAATTGATAATAAATTAAATTGTTAATTTATTTAATTGGAATTATAATTTATATTTGGGTCAACATATTAGGAACTTAATGGGTCATACACATTAAGAACCATTAGTCAGAAATTAAATTGTAATGATTTAATTAAGTATGACTTGATTAAAATATATTTTAGAAATTAAAGACTAAAATATAATTAATACATAGATTATATTTCTAAACCTAGAAAAATCAAGTAAGAACTTGATTGAGTTAATTTTTAAAATTGTCTTGAATTAATATATCGATATTATTCAAAAGACAAATTAATATTTTATCAATTTATAGGGTTTTCCAGATTTCCCTACAAATAGTAAGTTATGCTTCTTATTTTTTTTTAAGAATGATTGTTTGTTAAAAAGAAAAAACTATGTAAGTCATAAAATAAAAAGCTAGCACTCTAAGCATTTTAATCTCTTTCTTTTAAATAGTGATTTCTCCTAAATAGAAATTTAGAAGATTTCTTACCGTTAAAGATCGAACAATTAAACGATTTGTAGTTTGCAATAATCTAATCTTTAAAAAATTATTAAAAACAAAAAAAAAATTAAATTTTCAGATAATAAATCTCTAATCAATTCTAAATCTTCATCACAGGAATTCTAGATATTATTTTTTTATTGTTTACGCTGTGTTAATGATACTTGAGAACTCAACAAAAACAATTATCCACGTAAAGCTACAGAATTCCAAGCAAACCAGTTTCATTGCTTGCATTCGAGCTTCCACTCAAGGGGCTAAAACCAGAGACCTCACAGTCTTAAGCACATATACAAATTTACCATCTAATTTAAGGATAAACATTTACTAATTCTACAGTACATAGAGTCAAGGTTTAAGAACCAGCTGTATCTACAACTACCAAACTTCATCTTGCCTCCACATCTACTGCAGGTGAGAAACTTTGCTCGCTGAAGCACTGACTAAGACTACATTTGCCACTGTGACCTGGTAACTTTTTTATGGCCCATCACTCTAATATCTATAAATTCCTCGAACACCATTTTTTCTTGTAGCCACGAGCTTCCTGATAGAGAACCATTTCAACACGCTAGAGATCTTTGCCCATCTCCTCTTAGCCTTATCAACAGCAACGGCTGTAGAGCGTGCCAACAGGAAGCTATCAACAGCACTTTGTAAATCAGCTTGTGTTTCTAAACCAAGGTTCTGAGTCTGAAGATCTGTATCAAAAAACCGCAGATGCTCCTCGTCACAGAAAGCATGAACCAAGGAATCAGTGTCACAGATGAGGGAGTTGGAGACTTGGCTAGGGAAGTTCAAAGTCTGGTCGTATCTAAGACCCAAACTTTCAATACCCTGCAAGGCATAATCATCCAAGCCACTCCCACCCCCAACAGTATATATTGATGACATGATGTCTGGAGAAGATGCACTTGGCTGTGCATAATCAAACCCTTCTATTTTTTGTGAAGCCAAAAACTTGCTTCCACAAGAATTCTCTGTCCGGGGCGAGCTTGAGGTGTAACGAACATCAGATAATTGTGAGGAGCCGCCCACCAGAGAGGCTTCATCATCAAAAGATATGACTTGCTCCCAGTGCTCAAATGCAGTGATTACCAAGTTCTGAGCATCAGCCTGAAGGCAGGGTTGAGTATAAGAAGCCAGAAATGACTGGTGGAAACAAGGAATGAAAAAAAAAGTAATGAAAAATAAATTAAGGTTGTGAGAGAACTGTACCTTTTCTGTTTCAGAAAGCTTATCAAGAGGAACATACTGGCATTCTGAAAGCAATCCTATAACTTGTCCCACGACATTAAAGACGACACCAGTTTTCTGTTGAGAAACAGGAGGGCAATACAAGAATATTCTCTTATCAATCACACAGGTTCGAGCATGCTCCACAGTAACTTCCCACATCTTAGCGGACATGCCTGTGCCAAGAATCTGCATATACCCATCAAAATGTTATTTTCATGTTATTTCAAGACTATGGAAACATCATTTAAAGCAGTCATAGTTGTTGAAATTCTTGTAAGGTCATAAAACTTAAATGCGACATAGACAAAACTATAGGCATGCAGTACGTATGGTCCTTTAAAGTAAATAGTTTTTTATTCTCCTTTCTGATAATCAACAAGACGTCCATGGAGCAGTGCCTAGGGCAATGAAGACAGGTGTTTAACTCAGACGGACATAAAGTGTCCACCATGGTGCTAGGAAAAAATTACATGAAGCAGAAAAGTTGGACACAGGTCTGATGGGGTTACTTGATATGTCACAGAAAAAGAGGGCTTCTGTATCTATCAAACAGACTGGTCTCAACTTGGACATTTGCAAAGCCTCAAGTCTTTCCCTAAAACATAAAATTAAGAGCTATTCTAGTTATCAATATGTGGGGAAGTTTTTGTTTTTAAGAAGTTTCTCTCTATTTTCTAATTTTGAAGATAAAAAATGTAATGAATGGACCCTCTTAAAAAAGGCAAACAGATAAAATGATGAGGATTGTACCAGGTACCCAAAAGCACAAGTAAAATATGTCAAGGAGGTATATGTTATACAATGTTTATGATAAAAACAGTAGATTCTTACATAGCGAAGCCGTGAAGGGTCTATAAAAAGAAGGGTCAGGAAATCCTTCACACTATTGATATTCTCCCGACTCAATCGCTTATGGAAAGCTCCATCTTTGCCAATCTTCTCTAATCTCCAAACTTCATCAAACAGAGATGGGGGATGGTGCTTCTTGTACACTGAAACCACAAACTAATGGTTAAGAGCACAAATTTTTTTCTCTGTTTTACATTTTTGCCAAGAAAACATCTCTTTCCCCTGATAACTTGTATAAGCTTTCAATCATATGTTCAAATCAGAGCCAATATTTATTCTTATTCACTTCCATCATATCATTTTCTGCCTCACGTAATCAAATAACTTCTTTTTATATATATATATAATACATATTCAATAGCATGAATATGTGCAACACAGAATTTCTAAGAACTCAAAATTTTGAAGTAATAAAGATTCTATAATACGGGAAAAGATTCAACCTTTATCCTTGGTCCCAAAGATATGTGCTCAGTTCAAAAAACAATAAATTTAAACTTATTTGTTTATAAAAGAAAAAAAAAATTAGAATTTTTCATTCAGCATGCAAATTTTTAATCTCCTACAGGTTGAATAGAAGTTTTTATTTTGGTTCAATTTAAATAAATTAAATTTCAATCATTTTCCAAATTAACCACATATTTGGGACCTAGGAGTGTCAATTTCCTCTGTTGATCTGCTGTAGTATAGTTTTCACAGGGTATAATCATTGCATATCCTCCATAAGAGAGAGTTCATGCTTTCAAAATGAAAACATCTTAAACGACTCTACACAGAGAATCTTAATCGGAAATTTGTCTGACACCATTTCAATTTCATAGTTTGAGCCTCTGAGGAAAACAGTAAAGGAATGCCAAAAACAAATGCACACACAAACTCACATTCTCCTCGGTGATCCCTGACAATGAAGGATTCTGTCTTCGATTCCCTTATGCTAGTACCATCAAAGTTGTCCACAGCTCTTACACCAAGCCTGAACTTGCGGCTTCTTGTCCAGCTTGAATTATCTGTAAATGAAATCTCACCAACCAAACAAATCCCCTCTTTAAGATTGAGGAGTACATCTCCTGTAAGAAGGGGTTTCTTTCCTTCTCTCTCCCTCACAATGTTAGTCTTGAATTCTTCAGGTGTCCAATTCTCACCCTCATCACCATCAAAATCACCCTCAAGAACGACAATTTCCACTCTGGAAGAAGACTCGGGACCAGAGTTGACAATTTTCCCAGTAAGAGTATCCATCAAAACCACTTTCAATACTGGACCTTCTTCTCCTTCAATACGAGCTCCAGTGAACACTGGAAGTGAGAGGTTGTTTGCAAACAGCAGTTTTAAGCTTTTTGATTCAGAAGAACCTATCTCTTTCCCGATGTTCCTGAAAAAGGATGCATTAGAAACATGAGCCATACAGAATCCATTACAAGGGTAGTAGGGATCACAATCTTCTAAGCGCACACATTTCTCACTTCTTCCTATTACCTTTGAAGGATATATAAACCATTCAACACCTTCAGACCATTGATTCTTACCTTTTCATGTTGGCCAAATGTTTCCTTAGAGCTAATTCGACTTCCTCTTTTACCTGTAAAAGCATAATAGAAAAAAGTTCATTACCACTCTATATGATCAATTAAATCTCTTATATATAAACTACCACTACAAGATGCGAGAGTTCACAAGTAATATGAACTAACACATTATGTTCCATTTGAAAAACCATTTGTTTATTTTTTAAAGCATCCAAATCCGTTAACAATGACATAACACATCATGTACACAATGTTGGAAGACCTATAGATGCAAACCAGAAAAAAGAAACAAAGGTTTTTACAGAAGAAGAAGCAAGGAAACATCTTAATTTGTTAGCACTCATCATTTGTTACACACCATAGGTTTGTAATGGATATATTTCATTCTCAATAGACCAAGCTTTGTCAAGAGACTTTGGGCAGTTACTGAAGGAAAGCCACTGTATATAACATTGAAAAATTATTGATGATAGTAAGATGAACTCGGAGGGTTATAATGGAAGGTAGAAGAGAAGGCCTGGAGTAGCCAACAGCCTGTTATACCATTAACAGAGGCTACAATGTCCATTCTAGGTTGGACCCCAGTTTCTTTTTCTTGTTCACAGCACTTCCCAACCAACTTGAAACAGAAGCTAAAAATTCCAGCTTATTAGACACAGACACTCTGTTCCAGAATGATCGACAGTTTATCCCGTCTAAGAAAGAGACAAGGGCGAGGTGATAAACAATGTTTGCAATCTGCAGTTGCAACTTGTTAAGAAGTTTAGGCAAGGGGTTCCTGATGTTCAAATCTAACAGACTGAAAGCCACACCATTCTGGTGCTAAGTAGACCTCTTCTCATCTAGCAAAAAAGGAACATGTTAACAGAAGGCTCAATAGCTGGAGAAGGCAACAGCAGCACGAGCTGGGATAATTTGATCAGAACATATCATTATGGAGGAAGTTGCAACCAACAGAGGGAGGGGGAAGGGTAGCTTAAATATGCTACTCTAAAGGTTCCATTGATAACAACCGCAAGTATGCAAGCTCCAAATTATGTTAATTTGAGAATGTTATGTTTGAACTTTGAAAGGGCTATTTTGATGCCTTCATTTCTACGTCACATTTATTCAAGCTTGTAAATTTAACAAACTATAAACCATCTTAGTACGCCGCTCTGCATACTGAATGGAAGTTGCAGGAGCAAAACAGGAAGATGATGATTACAACATCAAAGCTCAATCAACTGTATGTAATATAAAACATTCTGCAATACAATTGATCATGAAGAAACACACATACCACACTACGTATCAACGGCTCCAAAACTGGCTCTAGCAAATGCTGAACTGATTGCATTTTAATCACGTCCTCAACCACACTAGACATCATTAACAAATAGATTAGTGACCGAAACAAGAAAGGTGAAAGAAAACTTCAACGAGCACTAGAATCACATCCGATAATTCCACCCTTCGTTCCCTCACCACAATAAAGAGCCAATTCAGGCTTCACTCATTTCACAATTTCCCTCATAATTTTTAAATGACATTTACTCATTAACAGAGCACAGTCAACAAGAATCTCAAGTAAGAATCAACACAAACCCAACAAAGTTTTCAAACTTTACAAAAGCATTCATTGTTCACCAAAGACGAGCAAGCAAACTTCATTTTTAATCCATATTTCCACATTGCTTCCATAATCTCAATCATAATTTACAACCCAAAAACAAAATTCATCAAACCCACTTCACTTCGAATATAGTAGTAATAAAAAAAAAAGTCACCTTTTCAAATCGAACCTCCTCCTCTTTTCGTCAGGGCTATTATTCCCATCAGAACGAGGCTTACCCTCCTCCGGTTGCCTCTTTTGAGCCATAATCACACCCCAGCAACAGCAAAGAGAAGAAGAGCAAAGCAACTACCTTTGTAGATGGTTTTATGTAGGAAAGATAGGAAACATTCATGAAAGGCAAAGAGACCAACATGCAGCACAGCACAATAAGTAATTTATTTATATACACAAAAACACACGGCTAGGATTAAAAAATGACTACGAGTGTGAGTCGAATCCAAAAACACTTTTCTTCTGTCCTTTTTATCTTCTTATGTTCTTTCTCGTGGGCTATGTATGTGCATGTGCATGTGCATGTACATGTATATCCATTGAGCTTGGCTGCATGCGTGACACATGCTTGCTCCTCCGAGTTAATCATTTCCTTGTTGCTCCTCCGAGTTAATCATTTCCTTGTTTTTGTTTTTTTTTTAATTAACATGATATTCGAGTTAGCTTGCGTGTACCTTAATTAATTTCACGAGTCTTAAAATTAATGATCATGTAAGTCTCTAGTAGCCCTAAAATTTATAAAACTTGAACTGGTGACCTTTAAAAAAAATATAAAGCCTGATTAATTGAGCTGAGTTCTATTTTCATAATAGTTGATGTACATGTGTGTAGTTGTAGTAACTAGAAAGAGTGTTAAAATGTTGTTCTAAAATTTTTATTTTTTAAAAATTAATATTTTTAATATTAAAAATAAATTTTAATAAATATTATTTTAATAAATTTAAAAAATATTTTAAAAAACAAGTGACAACAAGAAAAATAAGCAGAAGGAATGTTCGGGGTCCGTAGAAAGCGCGTTTTAGATAATGAGGAGTGGGGTCGTACAAAGCGCGTGTGACAAGACAAAATAAAATCTTATCTTATTACCGTTTGTTTTGCTTTAAGAATCTACTAATTTTGTATATGTTCGAGAGATTCGGTAATTAACCTTTTCTTCTTTAATTAATCACTTCATTTGGATCGTACACTTCATCATTTATCACTTGACTAGTCATTTAATACTTTATCTTTTGTGAAAGATTTGGACAAAGACAGCGTGCATAATTGCAATACCATATTATATAATAAGTTATTAATATTTTATCTATAGATACCAAGAAATTAATTTCATTTGTGAAAATTTTGTACAGAGATAGTTGAACACAATTGCAATAACATATTAATAATATCAATTTATTACAACCCTTGAATTTGAATTAACAAGTATAACAAAAATTACAGTAGTCGAGAGTTGAAAACAATTGTAGAATTAAAACAATAAAAAAATAATGTACGAAGTTATAAAGTTATGAAATTGAGTTAATTGTTGGTTAGTATTTAGGAACTTAGTTATAAAAAAATTAGTAGTTAGATTGGTAGAAAAATACTTGTATATAAGAAAGGATTGTAAAGACATTAAAAGTATGAAATAAAAAAAAAAAGATTCTAGCTTTACTAAAATTGTCAACTCTCTCTTCTCTTCTTCTTTTTCTTCTTCTTCTCAAATTTCAACTTATTATTAAGAGATTATTAACAAATTAATATCAGAGCAAACGATCAACGACTAATAAAATATTCTACATTGTATAACAATTAACAATGAGAAAGAATAATAAGATTAAAGCCTTGAAAGAATATGGAAAGAAAATGGATGAACAAATATAACACTTGTATGAGAAACTTCAAGAAATGAAAGCAGAGGTAACCTAGTAGAACTCGGCTTGTAGATAGAAACTCTAATGGCTATACTTAAGACATTTATGAGCAGTCAAGAAGCAAATAAGGAAGGAATGACCAATCTAGTTTCTGATGGATTAATTTTCAGTCAAAAAATGAATCAACATAGTGAAGGCATGAGAAACCATCAAGTTCAAAGAATAGGGTACAATATAGCCTTGTTTAAGGTGGAATTGCAAGCTTTTTGAAGAGAAAATATAAGGGGTTGGGTAAAAAAATGCAAGAAGTTCTTCAAGATGAATTTTACATCAGTGCAACAATGGGGTTAAAATAGCCATTTTGCATTTGGAAGGAAAGGAAGAGATATGGTACAAATGTTTCTTATATGGAAAGGATGATTTGGCCAATAAAGGAGAGTTCACAAGGGCTATTTGTATAAGGTTTGATAATAGAGAAGATGTGATGGGAGAATTCAATAAACTTGTGCAAGATAAATATATGGAGGAGTATTTGGAAAACTTTGAAGAGCTTAAGTCATTTATGAATGCTTTGAACCCTTTATTACTTGAATCTTATTGTATCTTCAGCTTTATACGTGGGCTTAAAAAAGATATTAAGCTAATGCTAAAGACTCTCAAGCCAACAATATTGATGTAAGCCTTTGATCAAGCTAAGTGGCAAGTAGAATCTAAAAATGTCATGGCCAAGTAAAGCATATTCATTCCAAGAGTTGTTATCTCATATAGTATGGGGTTGACAACCAAGTAAATCATCACTGAAGACTCTTAACCATTCTAAAACATAAACGCGTCATAGTTCAAGGTAACTCCTAAAACCTTACATAAGCACAAAAAATGGTTGGGGAAATGTATTATATATGGGGAGAAGCATGCACTTGAACATCAGTGTAACATGGAGAAAATACATATGATTAAAGGAGTGGAAGGGGATAGTAAAGAATTCCTAGATGTGGAAGAAAATAATAGTAATGAAATTACAACTAAAAAAGACAAGGTTAGTCTAGTGGCTATTTTAGACAAGAAGATTATGAAGAAGGGTAATCAAGTTGTGGTTATTAGACTTATTTGATGGTCCAACTTGTTCAATAAACATGTTATATAGGAAGATTTGGAAGAACTTAATAATCAGTTTCTTGATTTTTCCTTTGATTCTTTGAAGTGAAAATATCCCTAAAATTTCAAACCAATTGGCAAGTAGAGAAATATAAAAGATAAGCATAATTAATCATACAAGAGCACGTATCAAATTAAGTGATTTGACAACTTAAGCCTACTCCATGACAAGATGATCAAAGAAATTCATTATGAGAAATTAAAAATCATAAGGTGTCACATAAAAATCATAAGTATGCAATAAAAAATAAAGATTCTAGCTTTACTAAAATTGTCAACTCTCTCTTCTCTTTTTCTTCTTCTTAAATTTCAACTTCTTATTAAGAGATTATTAACAAATTGGTATCAGAGTAGACGATCAACGACTAATAAAATATTCTACATTGTATAACAATTAACAATGAGAAAGAATAATAAGATTAAAGCCTTGGAAGAATATGGAAAGAAAATGGATGAACAAATATAACACTTGCATGAGAAACTTCAAGAAATGAGAGCAGAGCAAACCTAGAGGAAAGAACAACTCAGTTTGCAGTTGGAAACTCTAATGGCTATACTTGATACATTTATGCAGGGGCGGAAGCAAGGGGGGGCAAGCAGGGGCCCGGGCCCCCCCCGCAATTCATTTTTTTTCTTTATTAGGTAATTAGATAATTAAAAAATGAGAAAGGGTTATATTCTTTATTTTAAAGAATTTTTTATTTTCTTTAAATTTACTCTTGAACTATATGAAAAAAAATATATAAAGGCATTACTTTGTGAAATAAAAAATAGAGCCATCAATTTACCCTAATATAAATCATGTCGCTGATCAAAAATATAAATAACAACATAAATTGGGAGCAAAATTTTTCTACAAAAAGATTGAAGCAGAGCTACTAATTAATTTATCTTTCATCAAACAAAACAAGGTAACTTAAATTTAAAATATATTTTTGTTTTGTTTTGA
>Ga0307515_10005805_pt1 | contig 24917 bp, 3 predicted proteins | sample 17_EM_MG_FD_194513 | JGI IMG/M metagenome (GOLD analysis project Ga0307515, IMG submission 194513) | Populus trichocarpa ectomycorrhiza microbial communities from riparian zone in the Pacific Northwest, United States - 17_EM | ecosystem: Host-associated > Plants > Roots > Unclassified | place... | reverse complement strand
AAGACTCCGCATAGAGCTCTACTAAAGCTCCGTATAGAGCTCTACTAAAGCTCCGCATAGAACTCTACCAAAGGCTCTACTCGAAGCTCTGCATAAAGCTCTACTTAAGGCTCTCTGCGAAGCTCCCTCGAAGCTCTATATAAAGCTCTGCTAAGACTCCGCATGGAGCTCTACTAAAGCTCCGTATAGAGCTCTACCAAAGCTCCGCATAGAACTCTACCAAAGGCTCTACTCGAAGCTCTGCATAAAGCTCTACTTAAGGCTCTCTGCGAAGCTCCTCAAAGCTCTATATAGAGCTCTACTAAGCTTAATATAGAGCTCTACTAAAGCTATATACGGAGCTCTATATAGAGCTTTATTAAAGCTCCACTAAAGCTTTATATCTACTATAATATCTACTATAATACCTTTCCCCCTCTTTTTTTTACGTTATAAGGTCTTTAAGTATTACTTAATAGGGGCTAATTATTTATAGATATATACTTTTTATATATACCTATTTAATAACTAAGTAAAAAGTAAGGTAGTATTATCTATATCTACCTAACCTATTATAGGCCTTAGGGGTAATAGTAATTGGTTCTATATAAGAAGCTAAAAAGTACTTTATTATTTAAAATTAGAATCTAAAACCTATAATAGATAATAGTGGTTAATAATAATAATAATAATAAAAGACTATACTCTTTAGAATATAGAAGAAATTATTAAAGTATATAAAATTAAGAGTAAATTTAGAAAAGCTATAGTATAATTTTAATAAAAGATATTTTAGATAAAATAAGCGCCTAGTATATACTCTTTAGTAAATATAAAATATATCCTTATTAAAAGACTATTTACTTAAGAAAAATAAGTAAATAATAGCCTATAGGAGGTTAGTTAAAATTTAATATTTTAATATAATAATTTAAAGGGATATTACTTAAATACTTTTAAAGATTTAATAAGGCCTATAGTTTACTTAGTTTATCTATCTATATTATTTATATAAGGGTTAAATAAAAGCTCTCTTTTCTATATAGTTAGTTTAAGTAAGAGTTATTAACTAATACTATTAGTTTAAATAGGAGTATTAAAAATTAATCTTTTAATAGTATAAGTAGGCTAGTAATTAGGCGGTAAGTTTATTTAGGAAAATAATAAGGCCTTATTATTATAACTATTATAACCCTACCGCTTACGCTAAATATAAAGCTATATATATTATGCATAGTTATAAGATTTTCCACAATAAGGATATAAGGTACCTTTTTAAGCCCTAAGATTTATATAATCCTGGCGAGATTTAACTAGATTATTGTTTCTATTGAGAAGATACCGCATAATTGTTAAAAAATTAAATTCTAAGCTCTAGCCTCCCTAACTATATAATTTCCGAATTCCCTAGCGTTTTTTACTAGAAAAATACTAAATACCACCCCTTTAAAAGGAGTGGCCCCTATAAACAAGCGGATCTTCCCTAATATTAATAAGATTTTATTAAAATTTTTAAAGAAAAACCCTAGAGGCCTAGATAAAATATTAAAATATTAAACTCTCTATAAAATAATAAAAAACCTACTAATTTAACATTTTTACTAACTATTGGCTGGTTAAATGCATTAAATGGTCTAGAAAAGTAACTTAACGTAACTTTTAAGACATTTAGCCATTTAAGTAAGAGAGTTAGTACGTTAAGCCAGGGTTCTTTTCGGTTAAAGTAAAGAAAAAAGGGTTAGATTTCTATAAGGCCATTAAAATTAAGTAGTTATATTTTAAATTTTTAAGATCTTACCTCCTATTTAATATGTTTTCTAAAAATTAAGCGTAAGTTTAACTTTTCTAGTAGTAAGGTTATAAATTTAAATATGCTGAACTTTAATACGCAGAACCTTATTAAATTTAAGAAAATAGGTAAAAGCTATTGCATATATAAGGCTTATTATAATTCGCTAATAAACACCTTCCTAAATCCGTCCTCTTTAACCTATAGGAAGACGGAATAACTAAGATATATATTTAAGATTTGCGTTATATTTATAAAGCTCTTAAATCTTTAACGTAGTAATTACTCTTACACTTTCTTGCGTTTCTCCTACACAAGTTTATAAAATAGTATTAGTTATTATCGGGATACTTTAACACGGTGCAATAGACGTAATATACGTACAGTACAATATATAGTTAGATTCTTAAGGTTCTATTTACACACCTCCCTATTTTTACTGCAAAGATATTAGTTCTACTTACCGCCCTCAGTTAAGCTAATAGCAATTTTTTATGCCCGGTATGGAAAATTCTAATTAGTCCGTTTAACAATAGGGCTAGTAGAATTCTACACCGCCACCCTGCCGCATTCTGCCATATTCTGCTACCCTATCGCATTTTACCATATTCTACCTACTTATCTTCCTATACTAGCAACTCTTTAAATACTAGAAAACTAATAGAACCTCTTTTATAATAGTAAGTATATTTTAATATATTACTGCTTTTAACTTCTTTATATTAAATCTCCTTTTATATTAAATGTCCTTCTATTTTATCTACTCTATAGCCTATAGTTTTAAGTAATTAGTATTAATTAACTTCTTAAGGGCTGTAGATACCTTGCTCTTAGTTATTAAGTTAATAAAGTTACTATTACTATTAATCTACTTAACTTCTATAATCTCTTTATGTTTATATAACTAATAAAGACATATAATATCTATTATAAGACGTTTCTCTTATATAGTGCCTAGCTTAACGAGATATTTATAGAGTAATTTTAAGTTGGTGTAAAGTACGAGTAGGAGTTTAATCTATAGGAGTTATTTAACGGTTAACTTAACTACGGCGCTAATATTAAATCTATAGGCTATTACGTAGAGTTCTAAGGCTAGTACGCTTTTAGTAACTCTTTTACACTTAATTAATAACCAGTAAATAATGTTAGCCTTATATAACGCGCACTCTAATACTAGTATATATCCTATTTATAACAAGAGGTCCTTATTATTAGTAAATAAGGCGTTAATAAAGGCAAGTAGGCGTAATATGTTAATGTCCAATTTAATAAACGTAAGGTCTTTTATTAGATTGTCAATCTATAATTATAGTTATTTATTAAGTGCTATAACATCTTCCTCCTTAGGGTTAATTACCTAGGCGGTAAAGGAGAGGTTAAAGGAAGCTTCTGGTTAATATATAGAGGCAATATACGCGCTTCTTACGCGTTACGCAACGTATTATTCCTTTATAGTCAGTGCATTACAGATAACGCCTCTTAAGCTTATAGTTATAGCTATCTTACTAAGGTGGACCGTATTTAGGTTCTTGCACTAGTATTCCTAGGTTATTATAATATTACCTTCCTAAGAGAGTTAAATAATACATTCGTTAAATTTAAGTAATTACTTAACCGTAAGTTACTCGCGTTCTTTTATAAGAAAGTAAGCCTTTTTTAGATATTGTTGCTCCGCGTTTATAAAGGTGGTATTAGCTAGGAATAGAGTATTATTAGTTTAAAGGCTAATAATACTAAAGTAGTTAGGAGTATTACTCTATAAGAGGTAAGGGTTATACGTTAATAAGTTTATATTTAGCTCCTTAATATAATAATTATAGTAGGTTATAAACTAGCAGTTGCCTACTTCTAAAACACTATATAAAGGCTTAATTACCTTTAGGATTAAGTTCTTTTTAATGCCTAGTTGGCTTCCTAACTCGTAAGGTAGTTGGATATAGAAGTCTTAATTTAGCTTTATAAGAGACTGGACATACGCTTAAAAGATATCTTATAGGTATAACTGTATGCCGTTACCTTATAGTATCGCTACGATGCATAAAATAAGGCGTTGGCTAACTCGTTAAATAGTAGGTAACTAGGTTAGTATAATACCCTTTTTAAGATTATTATACGCTTAGATAGCGAGTCTTAAACCACTATGGACCTATTAAGACCCCTTACGGACACCCTTACCCTTCTACGAATTACTACGGACCCGCTAACCGCTTTTACGGACCCTATAAGACCTCTACCACCCGCTACGTACTATACTATATATATAGTATGGCAGACCTAAGCAAGCAAGTCGATAAAGGTCAAAAGAAGTAGAGATAAGAAGTTGACGTTACGTCTACAAGCGACGTTAACGACTATATTAAGTTCAAAATCGTTAAATACGGATATTTCAAGCTTATAAATAATAACGACTTATAGGAGTAATACTAGGAAGACTTTGCAAACTTTACGGAAGCTACTTTTAAGGCTTGCGACCGTATAGCTACCTATAACTTATAAACCCTTTTACGTTACTAAGGTGTATGGGTTAATAAGCGAATTACTATTACACAGTCTTTATATAACATACTATGCGAGGAGGACCAAACGGAATAGACCAAAGAGGAAGTCCTAGACCATATTAATACCAATGGATTCTTTGCCTCTTGTAAACTTAACGGGATCTTTATAGGACCTTTAATATATATAAATCCACCATTGCCTGGAGAAGTAGGACTTTTGCTATATACAACGTTACATTTGCAACCTACCCAGCAGTACAACCCTCGGCAGCTTGGCTAACAGCAGTATACCTTATAGCAGAACGGTTCTACGGAATGTCCTAGGGGGGTGGTTATACCAAAGGAAGAGCTGGATAAGACGTTAAAGGAAGAGATTATTGAAATGTCAAATAAGGACGAGACTCAGGTGGACTCTGGAAATCGATAGGTAGACTCCAGCGGAAATTAAGACCAAGCAATCAATTAAGAGAAGCTCAACTCTTAAGATGATAACGTAATAGGCCCGCAAGCTCCGTCTCTACAAGCTCCGTCTACACAAGTTCCGTCCGTATAAGCCCTATCCGTATAAGCCCCGCCCGTATAAGCTCCGTCCGTACAAGCTCCGCCCGTGCAAGCTCCACCCGTATAAGCTCCGTTCGTACAAGCTCCGCCTACGCAAGCTTCACCCGCATAAGCTCTGCCCACGCAAGCTCCGTCTGTACAAGCTCCGTCCACATAAGCTCTGCCTGCGCAAGCTCCGTCCGCGCAAGCTCTGTCTACGCAAGCTCCGCCCACGCAAGCTCCGCCCACGTAAGCTTTGCTAGCTTTACCCTCTTTGTTAACTAAAGCTAAGGAGCTATGGCAGCCAAGCTTGTATAAGCCTCCGCAACCTACCTAGCAATCACTACCTGCGTATCTTTACCCTGGTACTGCCAACACTGACCCTAATACGCAGCTGTATATGGACCAACCTATGTACGATCCCTACTTTCCCTAAAATAAGACCCCTATAAAGGCAGAGCAAAACGAGCTATATAAGGCAAAGCCTATGGCTAAGGAGCATAAGCAACCTATGGCCTTATTTAATCTACCTTTTGCTGCCTAGTCTTTAGCCGTTATATAGGAGAAGGAACACCCTAGTTAAGGAATATACACTACCTTCTTTACGGACTGCTACTACCGCTAGCAGTACCAAAATCCACCGCTTATACCGCCGCTTCGGCCACCCCTTAGCCAAAAAGCTATATAGAGTCCTTAAACACTCTAGATTAGCAAGGAATTCCAATAGTGCTACGGCTATGGCTACTTCAACAAAAGCCGTTCTAGTTAAGGCGTATTAGTCTATTAGGCTTATTAAGTGAGCTTACCTAGCTTTACGGAGAGCCTACTAGATTATTACGGACGAGTGCAAGGATATCTAAAAGGAACTGGCCTTATAGATGGCCGTAAAAGCTATTAACGACACCGCTAGCCCTAATGGACTAGTACCTACCCTCTTGGTTTATAGAGCCTACCTAAGGATAAGCAACCTAGACCCTCCTACCCCATCTATTATGGATTAAGCAACTGTAATACGGAAGGCAATAGCCGAATATAGTTAAGCTACAGGTTACTGAATAGGTAGAGAGAATAGGAGATAAGGAAAATGGTATAAGTGAGTTGGTTAATTGGGGCACGGGTAGGACTAACCGCACTTTGCCGTTACGTGACCGCAACTTGCCACTACGTAATGGCAATTTACCGCCATCTGCCATTCTCTATTATTCTTTACTAGTACCTTTATTTACGGCCCGTCGGAAGACCTTATGGTTTGTTTACGGTCTGTTAAAAGACTGTACGGTTTATCTATGGTCTGTTAGAAGGCTATATGGTTTATTTACGGCCCGTTGAAAGGCCGTACGGTTTATTTTACGGGCCGTAAGTAGGACTTACGGCCAGCTTGGAGCACCGTTTGGAAGGCAACCCAGAAGGTACCTCGGGAAGGAATTTTCTATATATTTCTTTTGCATTTTATGGTTTTATTAAAGTAAATTACGGAGGCTATATACAAGCGGTTCTATTTTTAAGTACCGCTAGTGTATAATTATAGCACCTACTATACGAAAGAATCTCCTATATATTTCTTATGTTTTACAGTTTTATTTCTTGCGTATTTCTTTTATATTTTTGGTTTTATTGAAGTAATTACGGAGGCTATATATAGGTGGTTCTATTTTTTAAGTACCGCTAGTGTATAATTACAGCACCTGCTATACCTACCGCGTGCTTACGCATTCGGTACATCAACCACGCGTTTACGCGTTCGGTGCATTAACCACTCGCTTACGCGTCTAGTGCACTCCTGAAGCACTAACTAATTAGGGGGAGGCGTATCAGTATATAGACCACGTAGTCTACTTTAATAGAATTGACAGTCACTACTATCTAAAAGAGCATACGATACTATACGTATTTCGTGCCCCTAGATATGACTTACTTATATCATTAAGTTGATACAAACAATCTTAGTCCTTTAAAGAAATTCTAAAGGTGCTTATATACTTTAGCAAATAGTAGACGGGATAGTTAGTTTATATAGAAGCAGTTTAAAGCTAGTCCTTTTAACATAGTAGGGAATGCCTTTAGGTAAGATTTTTAGAGTATATTTACTTAATTATAGATATTATAGAATATTATTTATTTATAATTATTGGTAACACAAGGTAATATTACGTAGTTACAGTTTGTAGCTAGTATGATGGTTGTTTTAATATATTTTTTTATTAGAATAAGGAAGGGCGAGGAGCTTAGGGCTCTTTACCACGCTAGTGCCGCGGCGCCACGTAACGACCGCTTACCTCATTCCCGACACTGGCAACTCTTCTTTTATAGTTGCCATCTATATACAAATACTGCTTAACTAGCGTACTAAATATTAATCCTCCTTACTTACTATTGCTATTATAATATAAGTCTCGCTGTCCTAAAATTTGCCTCTTAATATATAGTACTTTCTTACTTAGGAGTTATAGTTAGATATTATATTAGGGCCACTAAGGCGCTAGTTATAAGCGAGCTAATAGCAATTTTCTATCTTAGGGATAGAAAATCCTAATTAGCTAGTTAGAGTTAGGGTTTATAGAATATTATACTCCTACTCCCTCTTAACTTAACCTTTAACTTATATATATATAGAGTGTTTATATTAACAAATATTTCTAGAGCCTTATTTAGGTTTGCCTTTATTATTATATCTACTAGGTTATCTTAGCCATTAATCTATTAAATTTTAAAGAGTTTTCGCCGTTTATAGAATTATTAAAGTGCTATAATGTCAATTATAAGGCGCTTCTCCTTTATAGTATTAAGCTTAACTAAACACTTATAGAGGGAATATAAGTCGGTATATACGATTATAGGGATAATAAAAAGTTTAAGTCGATCTATAATTATCTTTAGGGTAGTTCCAATTATAATTGCTATATTAACTCCGCTAACTATTCTATATATCTCTAATACTAGAATACTTTAAGTAACGCGCTTATTCTTAGTTAAGCTTTAATAAATAAGATTACCATAGATTGTAAAGTTATTCTCTTTAGTAGATTTATTTATAATAATAATCTTATATCCTAGCTAGGAGCTAAAATCTTTATTATTTATAAATAATCTATTAATAAATATAAAGAGCTTAATAGTAGGAAGATTAATAGGTATATAGAGTAGTCCCTAATCTAGATGGTTTATTTACTAGGAAAGATATTTATTTAGGGTAAGAATATTATCCTTAGTTAGTTCCTAGTATTAGGCGGCAATAAAGAAATTAAATAAAGCCTTAGGTTAATAGATAGAAGTAATATAAGCTCCGCAAGCGCGTTACTCCATATATCCTTACTTTAGAGAATTAATATTAATAACATTAATCTTCTTACCTTAACCCTTCTGGCGTAAAGTAATAAAATCCTTATTTAGGGAGAGGATGCATTTATTAAAAAGTAATAGTGTTATTAAATTAAGCTTTTCCTTTAGCTTTACTATAAGATTTACCTTTACTAGCTTATCTTCTTTAAGAGCTAAGAATTAGTTATCTCTTAAGATAATTATATTATCTATTTATATGCCAACAATTCTAAATAGGGTTCCTATAGTTATAATAAGGAAGTATAAATTAAATATAAAAGTAGTTATTAAGAGCCTCTCTTTATAGTACTTACTATAGATAGCCCACTAATAAGTTCCTACCTTTAAAATTCTATATAATAGCTTAAGCATAACTATAATTATATCTTTAGGATATTAGTAGCGAATTTACTTTAGAAGGTATACTAGTATTAAGCGCTAAAGATGCGTTTCTAATTGGGTATAGGCCTAAGTAATATCTTATAAATAAACCGCTATTCCGTTCTTTATTAAGGAGGAAGCTAGTATAATAATAACTTACTAACTAGCTTATTAAATTATAGGAGATTACGTAAGAATTACCTCCTTACTATTATTATTATAGCCTTAAATAATAAGCCTTAATTTATTAAATAGGGCGTTAGTAGCTTTACCCTTAATTTTATTAACTATTCTTAACTTAAAGATACAAACTCTATTAAATTTTATAGGGTTATACTTCTTAAATTTAAAGACTCCTTTTATAATAAGACTATCAATATCCTATTTATCGGATGCTTAAAAAGGAGCTCCTAGAGTTATAATACAACCTTCCTTTTAAAGCTATTTTGCGAGCTTAAAGTTAGCCTTCTCTTTAGCTGTTATAAAGGCCATTAATAACTTAACTCTATTCTTAATAGCAGCAACGAATTACTCTTTAAAATTAATAAGATATTGGCAATTTTATAATCCTTTTAGGCGACCTTTACCGCGTTATAGTTGCGGCACATCTACTATAATTATATTAGAATTATAGTTGCCTTTTAGAGTACGTTAATTATAGTTCTCCCCTAGGGTATCTTTTAGGGTATCCTATAAAGGCTTAAAATTGTTATCTTTATAGTAAGGCTTAATAACAGTTAAACGGAATTAAGTAGGTCTATAAGGCATCTAAATAGTATAAGTTTAACTATTAATTATAATAAGTTAATATAGGCCTAATTATTCTCCCTTTTTACGCTATACGCGTACCTTAGACTGGAGTGGTAAATTAAGCATAGTTAAGATATTTAGGCCATTTCTTATTCCTAGTATATTATTAACCTAGCGTATAGCGTAGAGATATTATACCTCCTTTATTACCTTATAAATAGCCTTAGCTTATTATATAATAAAGGGAGATAGTAAAGAATTGTTAATTATTTAAGGGCAGGCGCTAAAGACTAGTAATATAGGTATAAGTCTATCTAGGCTAGCAGAATTGTTAATAGCTTTAACAGCTATTTATAAGGTAAGTTTTTTACTAGCGTTCTTTAGTTTTAAAGAGATAATCTTATATATACGGCGTAATAGCGTATAATATTGCTCTACTTTTCTAATACTATTATATGCCTTAATAGGGACTTCCTTAACCTTAATTGCCATTACCTTTATTTATTATTAAAACTCTATAGATAAAAAGTTCTTTTCTATATTATAGATAATTTAATTAGGGGGTCCTAGGTAGATATTAATCTAGTATAATTAAAGGGTATTTTATGCGTTCCTAGCTAATATATCCTTTAAAAAAACGTACAGCTTAAAAGGAGGTTAAGAAGTTAATAACTTAGAGTACTAGCTTACCGCTAAGATATATAACATTAACGATAATATAGAAGTTAAAGTTATAGTTATCTTTAAGGGTAAACTTAAATTAGCTAGGGGACTTCTAGTTTATTTAGTAGTAATAGTAGTACTTTATAAGATGCTTAATTGCCTTAACCTTAACTTTATAGCCTACTTATTAAAGAACCCTAAGCAATTAATAAACAGATAGGTGGCTAAATTAATAGTATAGTTAACGTAACTTTAGCTTAGTTAGGTGGCTTTAAGTAATACTCTTTTTTAGTTAATAAAGGAGTAACTAAGGGTAACCCTACTTACGTATAACGGGCACCCGATTACCTCCCTAAATAAGTATATTCTTAAGGTTATTAAGCTTAACGCCTAATTTATTTATATCTCTAATACAAAATAAAAATAGGGTATTTGTAGGGATAACGTGAAAAATAATATACCCTAAGGGGGTTTAGACTCTAATTATACTAAGAGAGATTATAGTACCCTTACTAAAACAAATCGTATATTAATCTGCCGTTAATTAGTTAATTTAAATAGAGGTATTAAGTTATTAAAGGGCTTAAACTTGGGGTTTTCCTACTATAGATACTCCTGCGGCTCTAGTATCTGGTATAATACTATAGAAGACATTTACTAAGTATTTATTATTAAAGGAGAACGCGGAGCTTTTCTTTAGCTTATTAAAGATATTTAACTTTGTAATAGAATAGAGCGTAGATTATTTATTAAAAATAGCGATGGTTTATATACTATCTACCTTATTATACTTAGTAAAGTATTAGTTAAGTAAGTAGTCCTTAATTTCTATATCTATAAGGAGCTATTTAGCCTCATTAACCTTACCCTTAAGGTCTTTTACGCCTTTATATTAAACTAAAAAGCTTTAAAAGTAGGCTATAATAACCTTATAATTTCTAACGTTTCTTATACTTTAGCGAAACTTATTATATACCTCCTTTCGCTTATTAAGAGAATGCCTAGTTAACTAGTAATTTAGTTTTTTATAAACGTAGCACTTTTTCTAGCAATTACTTCGAAATGAACCTCTATAAGGACCTCTACCTTTACCTTATAGTTATTAATTATACCCTCTACTATATTACTTACCACGGCCACCATATATTTAATTAGTCTAGTTATAATTATATTAGTTAGGAATACCTAGTTAGGTAGGGTTTTCAGTATAAAACTATTAAGATTTTTATATTTATATTATAGTACCTACAGCGGAGCGTAGCTCGGTATATACCCCTTTAAATATATTTATAGGTTTATATAGCGCTAAATTATACTTAGGAACGCTATAGCAGGCTAAGATAACCTAGTCCCTTAAACTGTTCTTATTTTAGTAAGTTTTAATAAGGCCACGTTAGATTTTCTAGAGTTTATTAAAGAGTAGTTAAAGGCACTCTAAACAAGTTTTTATTAGGTTAAAAGTAATAACTCTTTAAAATATAGTCTCCCGCCATTTAGATATATAAAGTTAATAATTTTTATTAATCTTAAAGTAAGCTCTAGTAAGCTAAAGTATTATATTAAAGCTATAGTTTTTACCTATAATATAGTTGTAATAGAATATTACCGCTTATCCCTTTAATATAATAGAGAAAGCGTAATAGTACTAGTGGCATTAAATTCTAACCTTATTATAACAATTATAAAAAACCTATAGTTTTACTCCAAGTATATTGTATAGTTCTCCTCTAAACTTTTTCTCTTTGTCCAAATATACCTTTATTAAATTCGTAACTTCTTATAGTAGAGGCTTACTAGTTAGTTGAAATAGAGGAGGTAGAGGCGGCGGAGGAGGTAGAAAAAAAGTACCTCTAGGTAAGAGGGTATCTTTAGGTAGGAGGGTAGCGTTCTAGGGGTTTAGATATAAATTAAAGTTACCTTCTAAAGAATATGGGTTGGTTTTAGGTTTCCATAGTTAACGTATAATCTTAGCTTCTGTCTATACTAGTTCTTTTATACTAATAATAACGGCCTAAATATTACTAGCAATTAGGTTACCATTCTTAGTAATATATACCCTATTCCTACGGAGGAAGTCTTAAAAATTTTAAACAATATTAATATTACTAAGTACCTAGGTATCGGTGGTCTATCCTACAAAATCCTCCCTAAAATATTCCCACAGCTGTAAATCCGCGTAGTGTTTATTCCGGTAGAATTAAATATAGTATAAAAGGAAGCTATTAACTTATTTTGCGGTATAAGTTATTATATTAAAGGCGAATTTATCCCAATCTTTATTAATAAGTTTCGCGTATTTAGCTACCCCTAGTAGTAAGGAGTCTTTCCAGTTATTTAGAGTAACTGTGGCTATATTTTTAGCTTGCGGTTATATTATTAGGTGTTATAATAGAAATTATAAAGTTGTAGGAATGGAGGTGTTATTAGTGTAGGGATTGTTATTTAGTACGCGTTTATAACGAGAATCTGCGATTATAGGGCTTAGGACCAGTTCTGGCCTTAAATTGCAAAGACTTGTAAAGTGTGTTATTTTATATAATGGACGCAAGAATCTATAATTTAGGAAAGACTTAGGACCAGTTCTGGCCTTTAAATCCTTAAATTCGTGGAAGAGTTCTATTTAAGGTTTAGGACCAGTTTTAACCTTAAAAGATAGCTTCCTCTAATACGAGTAACACTGGTATAGTAGCTTATCTCTTCTTAGTAAAATACCTAGCTATTCTATAGTATAACTATAAAGTTAACCACTGATTAGTGTTGGTAACATAAGGTAATATTACGTAGTTATAGTTTGTAGCTAGTATAATGGTTGTTTTAATATATTCTTTTATTAGAATAAGGAAGGGCGAGGAGCTTAGGGCTCCTCGCTACGCTAGTGCCGCGGCGACACGTAACGACCGCTTACCTCATTCCCGACAATAATTAAGGCTTTTATTTATGCTACTGTATTTCTACTTCTCTATATCTATTCACTTACTCGTAGAGATAGAGATATATTCTAAATAATGTATTAATTGGGGGTGTAGGCCCAAGGAGAGGGTAATCATCTTAGCCTGCTGTATTGCATAGTAGGTTCCCTACTGTCTTAAGCAGTAGTAGATAATTACATACTTATTGCCCCCCTCGGGCCTACCGCAAGCCTAAGAGGCTGCAAAATCTATCTATAAAGTGGAGGGTGGGAAAGCGAAAAGCCGAAAGGCTAATTGTAATAAATATTAATATTGCTGTTTAGAGGGAAGGCGTAACTTTGCTTTAAATAGACATTTTTATCTATTTACTTACTCGCAGAGATAGAGATATATTCTAAATAATATATTAATTAGGGGTGTAGGCCTGAGAAGAGGGTAATTATCTCAGCCTGCTATATTATATAGTAGGTTCCCTACTATCTTAAGCAGTAGTAGATAATTATACACTCATTGCCCTAAATAACGCGTACCGTTAAAAGCTAGCGGTATAAGGCCTACCCTATAACTAATATAGAAGTAGGAATATATCTTATCTTTTTTACGCCCATAGGGTATTGTTAAAAGACTATTCGGGTAACCTAGAACCTAGGTAATATTAAAGGCTATTAATAACGAACCTAGCAGTATAAGGCCTGCGCCCAATAACCAATATAGGAAGAAGGAAGGGAGAAAGCTAGAAAGCGTTAATTCAAAACCTGTTAAAAAACCCTATGGGAAAAATTGTTAGGAAAGACTACTTATCAACAGCTGCTGTAGAAAGACGCGACGCGAAACTTTGCGATCCTCTAGGGGTAAAACGTTTTATCACAACGACAACACAACACCGTACGGCATAGTATTATTAAGGCTATAAGACGAATAAACAACAAAATCTCTATTAAATAAGCCTTATTTTAAAGCGAAAAGCCAAAAGGCTGATTGTGATAGATATTGATGTTGCTGTTCGGAGGGAAGGCATGACTTCGCTTTGAATAGACATTTTTATATATCTTAGCTACATTTATAATTTCCTTACTATAGCTAGTCGCAGTAATAGGACGGTTCTTATCGTCCGTAGGTTATACGTAAAGTTGCTATATTATTATAGGTTAAGCTATAACAAATAGTGTAAAAATAGAGGTATTTATAGGTTAAGGTATAGCAGTTAATGTAAAAGTAGAGGTAGTTAGTGTATTAGTTAGTTAGGTTACGGTAGCTTTAGCTTATTATTACTCCTCTAAGGTACCCTTTATTATATATACCTTAATTAATCTAAATAGCGTTAGTCCGTATTTATTATCAGCTAATTTAATTATCTCTCTACTATATTTAGTTTAGTCTTCTTATACTATATTATATAAAGATTAAGAGAGCATTTTGCCTTATTTATAGTTAATATTAACCTATACTCCTTTAATATTTAGGTAGTTATATAGTTGCTAAAGCTAGTATAAGGGGATTTATATAAAGGTATTAACCGTAAAGTCCTTAAAATCTCCCTAAAACGATTCCTAGAGTGTTAAGTCTAGCTAGTTATATATCTCTATGTATACGTATATCTTATATTATAAGTAATTAGTTAGTTTATCTTTAGAGGCTTCCGTTAGGTTAATCCTATCTTCTTATTTAGCTACTTTTTCCTCCTAATCTTTCTCTATTCCTAATATCTTATATTTTTATATATTATTTAGGTAGGTAAGGGTAATTATAGGGTAAAGGTAAGGGAGCAGTTAAGAAGGCGGTTAAGGAGGCAGTTAAGGAGGCGGTTAAGGTAACCGTTAAGGGGGTAGTTTAAGTTATTTAAGTAGGGTAAGGGGTAAGGTGTTTTACGCAGTAATATATTTTTCTTTTTTTATAGTAGATAAAATGAGATGTCTAAAAGTCGTCATAGATACTAAATAAGTACTCCTAGGTAGTTTCCCTTCTTTTCTTTAACTAAAATAAGCTAATATAAAAGGTGGATAAGTATAACTATCTTTTAATCTGCTGTAAGGTAGATAATATAACTGTCTTTTAAGCTATTTGCGTGTTTTCTAATCTATGCGCGCTTACTAATTAGTATTAGGATACTTTAATATGGTATAATAGACGTAATATACGTGCAGTACAATATATAGTTAGATTCTTAAGGTTCTATTTATACGCCTCCCTATTTTTACTATAAAGATATTAGTTCTACTTATCGCCCTTAGTTAAGCTAATAGCGATTTTCTATACCCGGTATAGAAAATCCTAATTAGTCCGTTTAACGATAGGGCTAGCAGAATTCTATACTGCCACCCTACCGCATTCTGCCATATTCTACCACCCTATCGCATTCTGCTATATTCTGCCTACCCGTCTTCCTATAGTTATAATAAATAGTAAATAGATAATGGTATTACCGAGAAAGAAAATATACCTTTTGTCTATATAGACTTCTTATATATCTTACTATAATATCTAAAAGTATTAGGTTTCCTATCTATTCTCTATTACTTTTAAGATAAACCTTATAAGTATAGAAATAGGAGACTACTATATGTATTTTTTGCGCATGTAACTAGGTTCTATTTTTACTTTCTTATAGTAATTAAGAAAATAAGCTAGGTTCGTCCTTTTTATAAACAGATTAAATCTATAGATATATTAATAGTAGAACGTCTTTATTTAGCTTTTTAACGAACCTTTTAAGCTTTAGGGCTTCCTTTTTTACAAATTTAATATACTTTTTAATTTGCCTAGAATTATCTTATTAGATATAAGTATTTTTTAACTAAATTCTTGGAATATATAGAAAATATACCCTATTGTCGGGAATGAGGCAAGCGGTCATTATATATTGCCGCGGCACTAGCGTAGTAAGGAGCCTTAGGCTCCTCGCTGTTACGAAGTAAGTATAAGCGACGATAATATATAGCAGAGTAGATATTATTAAGCTATGTATATAAACTATGTAATAAGATTAAAACGTTATATAAGGAAAGAAGGTAGGAAAACGGGAAGAAAGGGTATATATTGTGGACTTAGTTGCTTAGTTAATATATACACAAAGTAGAATAGAATTTAGGTAGTAGTCCTAGCAGAACTTAGTAAGATTTAGTAAAACTTAGTAAAACTTAGTAAAATATAGCAGAATGCGGCAGGTTACTGTTAGATTACCGCAGATTGCTATTAAATTGCTATCTTGTAGTCGGTCTCTAGTTACTAAGTTAGTAAAAATAGGTAGATGTGTATAAGGTGTTACGGGGGTGTTCCATAATAGTACCCCCCCTTTAAACTTAAGCTTCTGCGAGATAGGGCTGTAATAGTTCTAGGTGGAGTTTATAAAAGTCTTCTATAGCTTATATAAGTCCTATAGAGTTAACGGGTTCCCATAAAGGCTTAATAAAGCCTCTCCATTTCATAAAATATATATATTAGCGTTTCCGTTTATTATACTTAATATTATTAATTCTTTAATTAAAGTACTCGTTCTTACTATCTACTTTAACTAGTAGGGGAGGGTTTTATATCTATCTAGGCAGGGTATTTAATGCGGGAGTAGTAAGATAGAGAACTAACGTATGGAATATAGGGTGGATTTTAACCGTATTAGGGAGCTTTAGTTAGTAGGCGTAGAAGGAAATAACCTTCTTAACCTTATAAGGGCCAGCGTTCTTCTAATTAAGTTTCTTAATAAGTTATTTCGTGTTTAGATTTCTTATATCTAGCCAGACGAAATTACTAATTTAGTAAGCTGGTGCTAGGGTTCGTTTCTTATTCGCTACGGCTTTATAAATAGATTAAGCCTATATTATCTCGTTAGTAAGAAACTATTATAGCTCCTCTATCTTCTTTATAAATTTATTTACTTTTATAACTTATAAGGCGTAATAAGCAAGGCGAGGAACATTACTAAAAGGTTTAAAAACCATTTATAAATGCTAGCCGTAATTAGCTAAAAATAGGGAGACCTTTATAGTTTCTAAGACGGAGTTATTTACTATAAATTTGGCGAATATAAGCCAGTTAATCTAGTTATTCTATAAGTATAACGTATATATTTAAATATACTGTTCTATTACAGCATTTATATATTCTATTTAACCGTCCATTTCCGGGTAATAAGTAGTAGATAGTAGTACTTTAATATAGAGTCTAGTAATTAGTTCTTTTTAGAATATAGAGATAAACTAGCTACCTTTATTAGAGATAATTATTTTAGGGAGTCCGTAAAGTTTTTATATATAATTTAGGAATAGTCAGGCAACGGTAAGTGTTAACATATTAGGGCAGGCAATTAAGTATTTTATCTTAAATAGTCGGTCTATAACTACTATAATATTTATATAGCCTTTACTAGCGAGGAGATTAACAATAAAGTTAATTAAGATATCCTTCTATCTTTAATCCAAAACAGGCAGTGGCTTTAGGAGGCCGTTATACGTCTTATGCGAAGCTTTAGCTTGTCGGCAGGTATAGTAGCTAAAGACATACCTTCGTGTTATGTTATGCATATTTAGCTAGTAATATTCTCATTAGAGTAGCTCTAAGGTCTTTCCTTAACCTAGGTAGCCAGTTACCGGTAAGTTATATACGTGTTTAAGGAGCTTAAGCTTAAGTTTGTTGTAATTAGGAATAATAAAACGGTTCTAGTAATATAAGCGGTTTCCATAGGCTTCGCATTTACTTAGAGAAATCTTCTTAGAGCGTCTAACGCCATCTTAAATTAGCTTAAGCGTCTCTTAGATAAACTTATTATTTAGGTATTCGTTAACTATAATCTATTTAATCGGTTAATTAGTTATTTTAAGGATATACATTATAAGGTCTTTAGTAGGAGAATTAAATAGTTTAGGGCGGAGTAAGGTCTGCTTTTAGTAGGAACATACTTTTTCTAGTACTAGCGCGTCTTATAAGCGTTAGGTTAGGGTATTAAGCTTTTAGCCTTAAACGCCTAAACGGTATATAATTAAGAATTAAAATTAAGACAGGTATTCTAACTAACGGGCCTAATAGTGGCTTAGCTATTTCGTAGTTATAAAGTACTATAGGTTCTTATAGTTGCTAAGAACTCTAATCGGAAATCCGGCGCCTTCTAGTTTAGGTTACTATTATTTAAAGTATCTAATAATAGCTAGCAGTTCTTTATCGTAAATCTTATAGTTATATTTAGCAAGGCTTAATCGCTTTAAGAAATACGCTATAGGGTGCAATACTCTATCCTTATTATATTGCGATAGGATGCCTCTAATAACGTAGTTAGATAAACTAGCTTCTATAACACTTATTTAGTTTAGGTCAAAGTATTAAAGCACGGGTGCGGTGGTAAATATAACCTTTAGATAAGTAAAGGCCTTTTTATATTCCTTATTAAAGATAAAGGCCTTATTCTTTTAGGTTAGGGCTATAAGGGGTAAAGCTAGGGCGGAGAAGTTATTAATAAACTATTGGTAGAAATTGGCAAATCCTATAAAGGCTCTAATTGTGACGGCGCTGCGGCACGCCACCTGCCAAATTCTGCCATATTCTGCCAACCTACGATTAGCTCGCCTACTGCTAGCGCCTTGGCGGCTGCCCCTATATATTTATTTACATCAGTCCTAATAACCCCTTTTCCTTTCTCTTTAGCTTAGTATCTTCGTAATACAGCATTTTACAAGCTTTAGTTTAGAGGCATTTATATAAGCCGTAACATTATATTAAGCTCACCCTATACTGCCTGGGAAGGCCTTAATAATATCCCACCCTAAAAGAAACTTCGTCTGCAACGACGCGTTAATATACTATACTTAGATACTAAAATAACTCTATACTACCTAGGAAGGCCTTAATAATATTCTACCTTATAAGCCAGATAGGACTAGACCTATACCCCTAGAATTAAAACTAAAGTAAATAATACTAACAAACCCTAGGAAGCTAATAATAGCACCTAAAATAAGCTTATCTAAGAGAGCTACCTCTACTTAAGAGGAACCTAAGATCTAGTTAGGATTAGAAATTAAAGATAATAATAACGCTATAGACATCCGTAAGTAGATTCGCGCCTTTATAACTAATTAGATAGCTAACTATCTTAAGGCCTAAAATATATAAGATACCTTAGAGCGGATTTTAAAAAGCATTAAGGGCTTATAAGGTGGCTCGGCTTCCCCTTCTTAAAGCCCTAGCTAACCTATTTACTCTACTAAATGTAATATACTAGGGAGTATAGATATAATAATAAAGTAATTAAAGTCCGTTAAGCTCCTTAACCCCTAACTACTATCTAATAAGATAAACCCTACCTTTAAAAATTAGAGGATTTAAGTACAAGGAAAGCTCTGTATTAACTATAACTATTTCCTTTTTAAAGAAGCTAAAATACTCTACCTCTTTGGTTAAACTACTAGTAACGCCTAATGGCACCTTTAAGCCAAGTTTAAGGACGAGTCCCCTATCCAATTTATATCTATTAATAAGATAATACGGTATCTAGCGGCTATCTATATTAACCTAAATAAAGTGCAGGATACCTAATATAACTATAACCGCCTAATAATAAAACTAAACTAACCCTTTACTAAATTTTAAACTTAATTTCTATACCTTACGGGAGAAGGCTAGGTTCCCCTTAAGAACTACCGTTTAGACCTATATAATAAGCTAATAATCCAGCTATAAGAAAAGATTACTGTAACCTTAAATAACCTACTAACCTATAAAAGACTCGCAGCTTATTACCTATTATTAGACTTAGAACTAAAGCGGATTAACGCCCGCCCTAATTAGTAGAAGCAACTCTATAGCAATTAAAACTCGTTAGCTATACCTATAGAAGCTAAAGTAGGAAGATAAGTTACGACTGCTCTTATACTAAGAGCGGTTACTACTACGCACTAATAAGCCTTACCTAACTAGCTACGTACTACACAATTAACTAGTACTTATTATAATACTCTAATTAACCCTACCTCGGCTATGTGCTATAACTATAATAAGGAGGGTTATTTTACCTTATCTTACCTAGAGCTAAAGGATATAGGCGATATTAAGGAGATAGAGGAAAGAGAAACGTCCAACAAGTTAGGAAAAGAAGAACCCTAGGGAAAGACTCCCCCCTAGGGTACCCTATTAATCTTAAAGAGATTAATCTTAGTTAGTTAATAGGTGGAAAGCATTTTACGATTCTATATATAGTATCTTAAAATAGATATAAAGTTAATATAACCGCCCTTATTAACACTAGAGCAAATAGCTTCGCCTTTATAAATACCGCCTATATAAATAATATTACCAAGTTTCTAAATATAGAAGCCATCTAACTAGAGAAGCCTATTTAGGTAAAAGGCTATAACAGCTAAGCTAGTTAGCTAGTTACCCACGTCTTAAAGTTATATATTACTTTTAATGGACGACGCTAATATAGTATCCCTTTTTGCATCCTAGACTTAGGATCCTATAATATAATCCTTAGACAAAAATAGATATTCTATTTTAATATTTGGTTAAACATGCAATAAAAATAGTTTATCTAGCCAGAGGATAAACTAAAGTTACCCTCCTTTATTAAGGAAATCCGAACTAACCGTAAGATACTAGCTATAAGGGCTAACCTTACCTACTAGTAGGATGTCCAGGCCCGTGACCTAGCCTTTACTTAAGAAGACGCCCGCCGTAAAGCTAGAAAGAACTCCGTACCGATAAAGATACTCTTCTAAAACGCTACGTTTAAAGAAGACTCTATGTATAAAAGTAGGATAGATAGCGATATAGATAATGTCTTAATTGCGTAGGTTTAACCAGTATGGAAAAGAATATATTAATAGGATATAAGGGATAACCTCTAAAAGATGCAACAAAAGCTAAAAGAAGTAGCGATAACACTAGTACCCTAAAAATCCCTAAAGTTATATACGCCCCTATTATTATATAAACCCCCCGCCGTAGATATTACCGTAATTAGCGCTATAGCGTTCCACTTTAATATATACTAGAAGGATAATAAGGTCTTTATAATAAGCCTATATAAAATTAACCAAATTATTAATAATAGGGAGGAAGAGCCAGCTAAGGAAACTAACGAGGAACCAGTTAAACGCCTCCTTTTTACTATCTACATAAATTATAAGAATGCATTCTTAAAGGCGGCTTTAGATAAGTTACCCTCTTACCAGATATATAATTATAAGATTTAATTAGAAGCCAATAACTCGCTAGGTTATAGCCCCCTCTACTAATAATTAATAGATAAGCTAAAAGTAATAAAGTAGTACTTAATTAATAACCTAGATAAAGGGTTTATCGAGCCTAGTTAAGCCCCTTTTACTTCCCCTATCCTGTTTATAAAAAAGCTTAATAAAGGCCTTTATTTTTATATTAACTATTAAAAGCTTAACACTATTACTTAAAAGGATTAGTATCCTATTCCTTTAATTAATAAGACCCTTACACGTCTAAGCTAGGTATAAATCTTTACTAAACTTAATATCTATTAAGCTTTCTACCGAATTAGAATAAACCCTACATCTAAAGATTTAATAATATTCTATACCCGTTACGGTTCTTATAAATATAAAGTTCTTCCTTTTAGACTAATAAACGGACTGGCTATGTACTAAAGGTATATAAATGACGTTCTCTTTAATTACCTTAATAAATACTGCATGGTATACCTAGATGATATTTTTATATACTTAAATAATAAACTTAAGTATTAAGTTTATATTAAGAAGGTCCTAGAGAGATTACGGAACACAGGCTTATAAGTTAATATTAAGAAATGCAAGTTTAGGGTAAAACATACAAAGTACCTTAGGTTTATTATAACTATAAAAGGAATTAAGGTTAACCCTAAGAAGGTAAAGGTAATCCGTAACTAGAAGCCCCCTTATATAGTAAAAGGGATCCAGTTCTTCCTTAGTTTTTATAATTTTTACTATTAGTTTATTTATAACTACAGAGTTATAGCAAAACCCCTTATATAACTAACCAGAAAAGATATGCCTTTTATCTTTAATAATAACTATATAGAAGCCTTTAAAGAAATAAAAGATCGGCTTATCTCTTCCTTAGTCCTTTATTACTATAACCTAAACCTTAAATTAATGCTAGAAATAGACGCTTCTAATAGAGTTATAGCGGGAATTCTATTACAGCTACATCCAGACAGCGAATAGTACCCTATTACCTTCTTCTTAAAAATAATAGACCTAGTTAAGTATAACTACAAAGTATATAACAAAAAAATGCTAGCTATTATTTAATTACTCTCCTAATAGCGCGCAGAGCTTAAAGGTATAAACTCTTAAATTAAGATATATATAGATTATAAAGCCCTAGAGTACTTTATAACTATAAAGTAGCTTACTAAATAATAAGCCTAGTAGGCTAAAATTCTTTTCTAATTCTTTTTTATAATTATATATCGTTCTAGTAAGTAAAACTCTAAGGCTAATACCTTAACCCTAAGAGAATAAGATATAGGACCCTAGGATAAGCTAAAGACTTAATACTAGATACGTGCCCTCCTTTATCCTAAATAGCTTAACCCGCGGATCCTTAAGGAGCTAAACCCCTAGTAAAATAAGCTAGCACTATTAAAGGAGTCCTTAGACAAACTAATAGGGCTAATTAACCGCCTCTTAACTATAAACCGCACGGCTAACGCCCTAAAGGCCCTCCGCAATTAAGCTATAAAAGGAGACCCCAATTTTAAAATAGAGGAAGGATTGCTCCTATACTAGGAGCAGCTTATAGTCCCTAACGTTAATAACCTATAGACTAAGCTAATCCGCGAAGCTTATTGCTAAGTTTTTACAGTATATCCTAGCAAGACCAAGACCCGTAAGATTATTAATTACCGCTACCACTAGCTAAGAATGGCTGTGGATATTAATTAATATATATGGAACTATAAAGACTACTAAAGAGCTATAACCCCATAAAGTAAAACCATAGGACTACTTAAGCTACTCCTAATACTAGAGCGCCCTTAGTAGTATATCTCTATAGACTTTTATAAACTACCTATAGACCGTAACGGATATGATATAATTATAGTTATAGTTAACCGCTTTAGTAAACGCCCGTTCTTAATTCCCTATTATAAAAACATTAATACTAAAGAGGCAGCCCGGCTATTTGTCCACTACGTCTACTAAATTTATAGACTACTAGATACTATCGTGTCTAATTATAGGCTATAGTTTATATTAGCCTTCTAGAACGAGTTTACCTAAATCCTAGGTATTAAGCTAAAGCTTTCTATAGCCTACTACCCCTAAATAGACGGTTAAATAGAGATTATAAATTAGTACCTAAACCAGAGGCTTAGGCCCTTTATTAACTACTTCTAGAATAACTAGTTTAAACTATTACCCTTAATGGACTACGCCCAAGCAACCCTACCCCACAACTTTACAGGGTTTGCCCCAATTTAGCTAGAAATAGGATACTTACCCTATATAAGCTTTAACTAGAACAGGCTAAAAGAACCCTAGACTATACAAGAGAAGCTATCCTATAGTAAGGCCTAATAGTACGCTAAACGCTTAGAGGAAGCCTAGACGGTAGCCCGTAAGAACCTAGGAAAAGCCTAAAGGTTAATAAAATAGTAGGTAAATAAACACCGTTAAAAGCCTAACTTTACTCCTAGCAATAGGGTCTAGGTTATAATAAGGAATTAGAAAACCAAATAACTAAGCCATAAGCTAGACTACTAGATGGCAGGACCGTATAAAGTCCTTAAGAAGATAGGCAACTTATACAAGGTAAAGTTCCCAGATTTAATTAAGGTTTACCCTATTTTCTCGCCAAATAAGTTACGGAAAGCTATAAATAACCTATTACCTAGATAAAAGAATAAGCCTCCCCTACCAATTTAAGTAAACGGTAACGATAAATAGGAAGTTAATAAAGTACTAGCTAGTAAAATAGTACAGGAAATACTAAAATACCGTGTCTAATAAAAGGGCTATAATCCGGACCTAACTTAGTACCCTATATAGAACTTTATAGGCTGCCCCTAGAAGCTTAAAGAGTTCTATAGCTAATACCCTAATACGCCCGGACCCCTAAAGTACCTAAATAAGTAGATAGCATGCTGGTATAATAAAGATAATAGGTTACTAAAGGAGTATAGGGATAAGAACGCCCTAAGGCCCTAATATAAAGAAAAAAAATAAAAGCCTATTACGATATATGTGTACTTAAATTTGCGCGTTATATAAGACCTTTAGATGTCTAGGAACTTTAACCGCCGGTTAAAGTTATCTAATTAGTTAGATCCTCGCCAAGATTTTTAGCGGCTACTCTTTATAGCCTAGTGTTTTTTATATAACCTACTATTGCTTTTCGCACGTAGTTAGGACGCACTTGCGTCTCCTTTTCCCACTTATCCTATGCTTATAATATTACGTTTTATAAGCCTAGTGCTATCTTATTCCTAACTAAGCCTAAGGGTAAGCTTTCTTTTAAAGAGGGGGGTGATGTAACGGCGCTGCGGTACGCCACCTACCAAATTCTGCCATATTCTGCTAACCTGCGATTAGCTCGCCTACTGCTAGCGCCTTAGCGGCTGCCCCTATATATTTGTTTACATCGGTCCTAGTAACTCCTTTTCCTTTCTCTTTAGCTTAGTATCTTTATAATATAGCATTCTATAAGCTTCGGTTCAGAGGCATTTATATAAGCCATAACACTAATATCCTTAACGTTCTTAGGTTTTTGCCAGTTTACAATTACTTTAATTTTCTTTAGGTCTATTTATATGCTATTTATAGAAATAAGAAGTCTAAGGTATAAGACTTCTGTTTTATAAAACTTATATTTATCTATATCTAATTATAAACTAGCTCTATATAGGGCTTATAAAATAAGATCAACGTATTTCCAGTATTTAGTTAGGTTATTACTATATATTAGGATGTCGTTAATATAAGCGGTATAGAAGATATCTAGGTAGAGATATAGGGTGTTGTTTACGTAATGTTAAAATAAGCTTAGAGCGTTTGCGAGGCTAAAGGGGGTTACTAAGTATTTAAATAATCTATATCGGGTGCGAAATATAGTAAGCTATTTGTCTTTTTTTATAATACAGAGGCG
>Ga0307515_10005804_pt1 | contig 24918 bp, 6 predicted proteins | sample 17_EM_MG_FD_194513 | JGI IMG/M metagenome (GOLD analysis project Ga0307515, IMG submission 194513) | Populus trichocarpa ectomycorrhiza microbial communities from riparian zone in the Pacific Northwest, United States - 17_EM | ecosystem: Host-associated > Plants > Roots > Unclassified | place... | reverse complement strand
TTGCTAATTTAAAATTTTTATCTCCGCTTCTCCCAATTTAGTCTTCTTTTATTAAACATCTTATATTACGTTTTAATAGAGTCTTTTAAAATCTCTAACCTTGTTTTATAGCTGCTAATTCTTATCTCTCTCTATAGTTAACTCCTATTTATACTATCTTCTTATATCTCCCTTAGAATTTCTCTCTTTCTATAACTCTCTTTTTAGGCTTTTAATCTCAGCATATAAGTGGCGCTTAATATCCTTAAGCCGTTCTACTTTTTACTTCTCTTAGGCTAATAAGTCTCCTTATAATACAGCTAGAGGAGCTTTAGGGATATAGTTAGCGTTAATATACCTATAAAAAGAAGTTAACGTTTTTAGGAAATCGAACTTCGAATTATTAGTAAATATTTAGATTTTAATATCTAATATCTTACCTATTAGGTGCTACTTTTAAAAAAGCTATAATATAAGTTACGCTTAACATAAAATGAGATTATTTTAGTGCCTTAAACGCAGTCTATAAAGAAGATTAATAGAACAAACAAGGAGAACTAATCCTTAACATAGTTATCCTTAAAAGGTCGGCCACAGCGACAATTGCTAAGTAACTTTACCTCAGAGGTAAACTAAGGAAGCTGTCGTTCTCTATAAGAATGCTTTATTAACTTTAGCACTTACATAACCTAAAATATAGGTCTACTAATATTATCCCCGTAACTAGGCTTTACTTACTTAAGAAAATAGATAGTAAGTTCCCTATTAGGATCCCGTTTCTATAGTTTAAAGGCCCAATCTATATAAAAACCTAAAATAACGGCAAGATTCCCTAGTTTATACCAAAGAGCTAGATTTAGCTCTTTAATAATGGGTTTTTACTTACCCTACTCCTTTTTAGGGGCTATAGACGTTATCTTAGGAAAATAACGTATATAAAATGCCTATAGTATAATGTAACCCAACTATCTATCCCCCTTAAATGTTATTAGGGATAGCGGTATTATCTAGTCTTCTAGATATTTAATATTAAGATTTTCAGGACAAAAATAGACAGCTAAAAAGTCACGCCAGATAATACGTTTTTATTTAGAGCCTAGAAGTTATTTAAGGATAGTACAGTAAGGTTTAAGATACTTTAAATTTTTAAAATAACTATATAGAGTAGGAATTAAGTAAGGAACTAATAAAATATTCTTAAGAAGCGCATCTCTCTTATAGAAGTCTATAATAGTAGGAAATATTGTTTTTAATTACATCCAACTTTTAATAGAAATCCGGTCTCTTTTAGAGATAGTAGGTATATAAAGCTCCAGTTTCTATACCGTAAGAACATCAACAGTAGAATATAAGATGTTTAAAGTTTTACGGCATAGAATTATTTCACGGCCTAGAATTTGATTCTAGATAATTAAAATATACTTAAGATAATTAAGGATCTCCTAAATATATATAAGTAAGAGCACACCTATATAGTTTAGAAATATACCTCGTTATACTTTAAACCTAAAAAACGATATAAAGTGCCTAGCTAAATTAGGTAAAAGAGTTCCGGCATATTATTAAGTGCGTAAAATACATCTTAAAAGCGCTTATTCTTTAATAGCTGCTATAAATCTTTCTCTTTTATAGGTATAAGCTAACTCCGCTATCAGTTCTCTAATTTATTATTGTTTCTTTAACAATAATATAAGATCTTATAAAATATTTCTTTGTTTAAAAAGGGCTACTCATTTCTAAAGGCCTCTATAATATTTGTTAAAGTATTTAAAGAGAGTTCTAGAAATCGCGTTAAACACTTAAGGGGGTATAAATATTAAAACTTATATTTAAAGTAAAGCTTAACAGTTTACTATTAATTATTTAGATCCAGAACTTGCTCAGCAGCATAGATACGGTATAATTCATTAAGGCAATTAACTTAGGCTATAGAAAGGTAGGGAATCTTTATAGTATCTTCCTTCTAATAAAGTGTATTCTTATTAATATTAAAGACCCTAAGAGCATGCGTAAGTGCATTATTATCTATAATAGCCTTAATAAAATGTTCCTTAGTTAATTGGTTATAACTAGTTTTCTTAAAAACATTTTTTAGAACTATAACCTTTTTTTTAAACGGCCCACGATAATATTTACGCGCTAAAGAATACTTAAAATTAAGTGCTTTAAGGTTAATCTTTATAACCCCTCTAAAACACTACGCTTTAATAGCTGCAAAGTCTTTACCTAGCATATCTATCGCCGTTATCTCTTCTTCTAAGTGCAGTATAAGCTATAAAAAATCTTAAAAGTAGTTATAATATAAGCCTAGTTTATAAAAGATTGGAAGAAGGCAAAACGTCATCTACCCCTAAAAACCTACGTATATTTAAAAGTAGGAAAGATTTAGGATTTAGGGTCCTGGAATTTGGTTTTTTAAATCTAAATTTCAATTTTTTTTAATTTGGTATCGCTAAACTAGATTCTAAATTCGTTTTTTAAAAAATCTACTAAGTACTACCTCCAATAGTATATTAATTCTCCTATATTTAAGGCGTAGTTTATTAGGCTATACTAAGGAAGCGGTTACTAAAAGTAGCTTATACGCTAGAATATAAGATAACTAGTTAACGGTTTACTAAGCTAAGTGGTATCGCGCATATTATATTAGCGCACGTCTTTTAAATCCTCTGGCTCTTATTAATAGCCGCCACCAGTAAAGTACTGACTTATTTCTATTGGAATAATATAAATACCGGAACCTATCTTTATTTCGGTATATATATCCTACTATACCTTTCTTATATTATTGTTATTGTAATAAAGTATCTTTAAGACTAAGAGTATAGTAAGAGAGTATCCTATTTCACATCTCACAACTAAATCCTATACTTATTAGGTAATAGGTTAAATATCTATAAAATATCCTAGTAACACCTATAAGGATATAGGCTTATTAGAACTAGAAAACTCTAACTATAATTCTAAGTCTAGCTCTAAAGAGGAAACTAGTATTTTAGAGAACGCCGCAAAGCCCTATATATTAGAAAAGAATGCGAATAAGTTAAAACTAAAGGAGTGGTTTAACTATATAGTTAAGGGGTATAGGTCTAAATTTACTAGGTAGTTATTCCTCTTAAAATATATCCAAGATATAGCGAAGGTAAAATCACTAAGTATAGTCTATATTATCTACCTCCACTAGTTAAAAACTAAATTCTATAAATTCTATAGAAAGGACTTTATAACCCTAAAGCTACTTAGTTAATACCGTAGAGTAAAATACCTAGACCTATAAAGAGAATTAACGGAAATAGAGCCTTAGCTAGTAAAGCCTTAGCTAGTAAAGCCTTAGCTAGTAAAGCCTTAGCTAGCAAAGCTTTAACTAGCAAAGCCTTAGTTAGTAAAGACTTAGTTATTAAAATATACATACCTAAAATAATTTAGCCTTTTATTTACTAATATTATCTTACTAATTAGCAATACCTACTCTATTCTTACCCTTTATTTAGTAAAAGCGTCGACTAAGCCTATTAACTACCTTAGACGGTTACGCTACTTATACTAGCAATTAAGCCTATAATATTACTCCGCAAAAGCTCTATAACCTAACCTTAATACTATATAGCAGTTAATACAATTAAACGACAACTCTTAATTACACTTAAGGCGGCTAAAGCCTAGATAGTCTTAATATAGACACTTAAGTTGTAAAACGCCTAAAATATAATAATAATTGTAAGTAGATTACTAATATATAATACGCCATAGCTAACTTAATAGTACTCTATAAATCCTTACTAATTTAAAAAACTTTAACCTAGAAACACTTAAATCTAAAAGCACTAAATATACCTACTTTCCTAACAGATAGTTAATCTACCGCTTACCTAGGAGGACTTAGTTAAGATACTTAGGTTATTCTTAATACAAATATTTAAGCAATAGACCTAAATAATTCCTTCTATCTCCTAGAAGAAACTATATTACTATATAAAGAAAATAGGTTATATATAGTCTCTATTACGCCGCAACTTCTTACCAATTTCTTACTCGCAAAGTTTAATCCTTTAAAGAGCGTTTTGTTTAAACTTTTATAAAAAAAGAAGCACGGACTTCTAACGATCTATTTAGGCAATAAAAATGTAGTATTATTTTTAAGCGACTTGGGCTTAGAGCTACTAGAGTACTCCGTATTAAGTTCTACTACGGCGGAAAAACCGCACTAAAGGATTACCAAAAAGTATACATCTTCTACCTACCCCAATAATAGCCTAACCCTATTCCTTTAAACTTATACTAATTAAGTTATATAGAGGTGCTTATACTGCCCTAATACCGCTTTATTTCTAAATAAAGACTATAAGGATATTCTTATCTATAACTAATATATTATTACTAACCATAATATTCTCGTCTATCTTAACCTCTTATTTACACTACATATTGCTTAATAAAAATTATATTGCTATAAGCTATAGAGAGTATTACTATTTTAAAGGCCTCTTACTCTAGCTTAGCATTAAAGGAATTCTGAATCCCATACGCTACCTCTTCTATTAATATTGTTTATTTATAATAGAGAGCGCCAAACATCTTTAGCCGCCTACTACTTCGGGGATTTCGCCTAAGGTTTTTAGAAAGATTGGTTTTAGGATTTATAACCATATAAGAAAGCGCTTATAGGACCATATAAAAAGCAGATACCGTTTACTAGCCTTATAGGCTTAATAGTTGACCTATAAATACTTCTATACGTAAAGCTTTTCCGCTTACTTATATTATATCTACTCCTTATAGAGTTAATTAAATATAACAAAACTGCGCTAATAACAATGGCTTAGAAGTTGGTAGGTAAAGTATAATAAAAAATAAATAGCGATAAAAAGAGCCGTAAAAATAATTTAATGCCCAACCTCCTTATTCCCTTTTTAGAAGGTAGGGCAATCTACTAAAGTAATACCCCTCTACGCCCTCCAACTAGTTACTATTATATTATTACTACTACTAGCCACTCTAGCCCATTAGAAGTACAAAAGATACTATAACTCTCTTTTAATTACATTAATTTAACTTTATTAAGGCAATAGTTTTTTACTATATATTGTTATAACTTTGTAGTTTAAAGTCTTAGTCCCCCTTACTTAGCTTTCCAAACTACCAACTTGCCAGGCACAAGTGCGTAAAAACTTTTTCTTTAGCCTAAGCTAGCTACTAGATCGGCTAGCTAAGTCGTTTTTATAACTCCCGTATAAGGCTTATTATAGTAATTATACTTAATATAAACTGCTCGTGCTTCGCCTTAATTTTTAATATAAAGGGTAAGGATATTATAAAGTACCTAACTATTATACATAAGTCTAGCCTACAGTTAAAGATAATAATTATAATTAAAGTAGTAAGGTGCAGCATATATATATTACCTAGTTACATAACTAAGGTTACTATTTCTCCTATCTGCCGTTCCTAGGTATATTTGCCAATATTTATAGTATAAGTTGCTTTATCACCCAGAAAGGCTATACACCATATTAAAGAGACATTAGTAGTACGTTTCTTATCCATTACCATTTTACTAAATCCTATAGAAAAGTCCTAAGGCGTATATTTAGCGATATAGATTAATTTCTAGGCCTAAAAGAGTATAGAACGGACAACCTATAAATATGTCAGTATTCTATTCTATTAATTTTAAGAGTATTAAAACTTCTACATTATTAACAATAATATCCTCCCTAATTATATCGCTTTTAAATATATTCTTAATAACCCCTTTTAAGCAAAGAGCGCCTTCGGATTATAAAGTGCGTATAGCCTCATTTAAATCAGCTAGGAGAAAAAGCGTCTGTTCAATCGTTTGTACTTATATACTTTAGATATCCATCCTTTAATCATTAATCTGCTAATGCTAGTTAGAGAGTAAGAAGCTATTTTAGTAGGGTGTAGTTAGGTTACGTATAATATTAAAGTAGTTTTCTAAAAGCTATAGAATTTTAACACAACCCTTCCGTTCTATAAAAGCGTAGAAAGAAATAGCTAGAGAATAAGACGTTATTACGGAAGGTATATTATATAATTACCTTTCTTTATTAAATATAAAGGGACTGCGTATAGCCTCTATAACCTAATAGCGAATAAAGAAAAAAAAGGAAAGAGAAGGAATAAAAAATAAAAAGTAGAATAGAAAGAAAAAGTATTTTCTAAATAAACCTATATTTAAAGTATTTTTAGAGGGAGTAAGACTACGGGCGCGCTTACTAAGCCTACTATTAGGCTTCTAACCAGTTAAGCAATAAAGTATACACGTATAACCAGTAATAACTCACCTAGTAAAATACCTTCCTTAAATTAAAATAGGTGCTAATAGCTGATATAAAAATATAATATCCAAATAAAAGTGCAAACCATTAAGAAATAAAGACATTATTCTTATTAACTTAATAACGTATCTACAATATAAAGAAAGGATGAAACATACAATAATTAATCTTAGGTTAACTAAGAATAGCCACGCACGGATATCTAAATATTTAAGCTATAAGTTACCTTTTTTACGTTAAAATAGGCGCCGTAGTCGCAAATCTATAACTTAAGTAGCAGTTCTAATGCAGACTTAAGAACAGGTCCGCACAATGCGATTAATATAAGTATTAAGTTCGGAGTCTACCCGAGTTAAAAGCATTATATTCTTTACCACTTTGCTAATTTAATTCCTCTAGGAAGATAGAAGCTAATAGAATTAAACTAGAGTTTTAAACATAAAGGTATAAATAATTACCCACTAAAACGGAGCAAGCCTAAATTCACCTAGTAAATGCCGTAGACTATTATATAAAACACCTTATTTTAACATCTCCCCGCCTCTTAATTTAAAAGGGAGATTAGAATTACTCTAACGGTTAGAAGTGTCTTTTATAACAGCAAATATAAAATCACACGAATTATAACTAATTATATACCCTAAAGCCACTTTATTAACACTATCTCGCTAATACTCTATAGCTAGCCTTAAGAAGAGCACTTTAACTAAATAAAGCTTAGTTCTGGAAAATCTGTTAATATAATAGGTGCTCTCTTAATTAAACCAGTTTTATTTCTATCTATTATTAAAACTCCTTTATAGGTGGCCTATCTACCTACTTTTAATAGTTAGGACAATCTATATACAACTTCTAGTTAAGCCTCTATACTTATTTAGTAGCTATCCTCTTTAATATACCCTACCCTCTAAATTTAGTATATATAAAGCCAAAAGGGCCAATAGTTATCTTACTACTGCTGCCTCTAGTTCTATAGCATTAATATTATTATCCAAAAACAGTTTTAGACGTTCTTCTAGTATATATTTAAATATCGCCAAGTATATAGTGTTGGCGAAGTTAAGCAGGTCTAAGCGTGGCAAAACTACAAACGAATTTTTATTAAGTATACAAACCTACTAATACAATTTCACAAATATAAACCCCTAATCTTTTTTAAAATTAGAAAGTATTATTATAGAAAATATCTAGTATATATCTAATCTAGAACGATATTTAAGATCTATTTCAGAACAATGTTAAATCCTCTATAAATAATTGAAGATATAAAGTATCGGGTTAAGGAATATATATACGAAATAGTTTAAAGTATAAAGGTTAAGATTTAAGGTTAAGTAATCTAGTTTAAAACAACAGATAGAGAAAACGAGTAAATTTAAGGCTAGTTAAAGATAGCGGTCTTAAAGTCTTCTAGAAGGTATTAAAGTATAGTATTAATCCTCTTATTTGGTTAGGTAGTAGGGGGGGAGAGCTAAAGCAGTAGGGTATAGTAGATCGTTCTGTTTACTTTAATTATAGGTAAGAAGTAGAGATAGATCCTAATCTTTAGTCTAAAGGAGCCCGGAAGTATAAATAAAACAATTAGTTAAACGCATAGGCTATTCCTAACCCTCTAAAATAGAATACCAAACCATTTAGAAAGAGTACTCTCTAAATTAAGCGCAAAGTAAAGAAAAGTCAGAATGTAGTAACTAAGAGCAAAACGCCTAATATATATAATCTCTATATATATTCGGAGCAGTTAAGAAGCTAGTATAAGACTACAAAATCGGTTAACAACTACAGCTTCTTCCGTCCTAAGTTAGGGAAAAAGACAATTCCCGTATATAAACACGAATTAACTATAAAGGGCTGCTCTAGACTTAGAATATAAGGCGAGTTTTACTTATACATATATACGCAAGTCAAAACCCACTAATAGGATAGGCTATAGCAACCTTTAAAAAGCGAGCGGTCCGATTATACCTACAGATAGAAATGGTTTTAATTCGTTAAGCCCTCTATACGCATATATATTTAAGTCGTTTACGCATATATATTTAAGTCATTTACGAACATATATTTAAGTCGTTTATGCATATATACGCAAGTTGCGAATTACTAATAGAATAGGCTACAGCAAATAGTTTTAATTTGTTAAGTCCTCTTTATATATATATACGCAAGTTTAATAGAGCCGCCAACGCCTTCTATATATAGATCTTCTAGCGGGATTTATATTCCGCCTTAGAGCTAATTTCCACTTCTATATTATCTAACAGTTCTTAAGTTAATTATAAACGATATACCGAATATAGTAATTTATATATTACATTAATAAAGCACAGAGAGAGCCAATATATAGCTAGTTTCGCCTGGTAATACTAAGTATATATAGTTGCCTTCTTATTGCCCTAATTTCCTCCCTATATTTATCTCCTTACGGCTCTTAAACTATGCTCTAATTTGCCCTATCTACTAGCTATTTACTCTTCGGCATAAATTACTTTATTTTAATCTCTAGCTTATTTACACTAGCTATTAATTACTTTATCCACTATATCTAGCTACCTATTATACCGGCTTCCGAATTAGACCGAGATTTTAGCTACAGCACCTTAGTTAAGAAATCTCGCCAAGAAACCGGTACTATATTATCCGTCAAGACAAATCTAAAGAAATCTTTTTTTATACTAATCCTAGCTAATAGGACTATAAGCCTAGTAGATAAAAGTTCTTCCTATTCCTCTATTAGTCGACTATTATATCTAAAAGGCTACTAAAGGGCACCTTAACCCAACAACTTTTTCTAGCTTTAGTGTAAACTTCTCTAAGTTAATAGTGTAGACAAATATAACGTAGAATATACCAGTTATAAAATAAAGCACTTTTTCACTATAAAGGAACGGTAGTTATTCTATAATATTATAAAGAAAAATAAAACTAAATTGCTAAAGCACTTTCTCTATTTAGATAAGTTTTACCTATTACTATTTAATATTGCTAAGGCTATTAAGCTTTAGGTAAGTTCAATCTTAAATATACTATAGCTACTCTAATTCGGCTACAGTGAAAAGCGTAAGGGATTCTATTAAGTTAGCGCAAATATATTAGGGAAAAGAGTATAAAGAATACTGGGCTATTATAGGCACCGGAAATTATAATATAATAATTTAACTAGGCAGGTTATAGCGTTTATATTTATAGTAGCTACTTTTTATACCATCTAGTAGAGTGTTTAGTAATAAATTCTAGTATACAATCATAATAAAATCCTTACGCCCCTAAATTGGTCGGCTTACGCCACTATAGAGAACCTAGTCTATATACTTAGAAGATCCAAAGCTAAAGTACCCCTATAGTAGATAAGAATCTATACCTACCCTAGTCCAGCCACGCAGTGCCCCATTAGTTAGAGTAAATGCATTTATAAAACAACTCTCTTCTCTACCCTAACATTCTATAACCAACCTTACTTATTCTTACTATTAACAATCAGCTAACTAAAAGCCTTAAAAATGGATATTAATAGTCTACTTTCCCTAGATCTAACGTTTCTAGCGCCTAAGAGATTTACTTTACTAGATTTAATGTTTCTAATGCCTAATAGATTCACTCTATTAGATCCATCAATGCTAGCGTTTAAGAGATTTACTCTACCAAATCCAACGTTTCCAGCGCCTAAGAAATTCACTCTACTAAATCCATCGATACTAGCGCCTAAAAGATTTACTCTACTAAATCCATCAATGCTAGCGCCTAAGAAATTCACTCTACTAAATCCATCAATACTAGCGTCTAAGAGATTCACTCTACTGATCTAACGTTTCCAGCGCCTAAGAAATTTACTTTACTAGATCTATTAATACTAGCGCCTAAGAGATTTACTCTACTAGATTTATCAATGCTAGCGCCTAAGAGATTTACTTTACTAGAGGCTTTAACGTCAATCTCTCCAGTCTTAATACCACCGACTAGCTTCGTAACGCTAGATATTTAGAAAAAACGCGCGTTAATAGTTTATACCTCTAGTACTTCTTTCTAGTAACTTTGCTAACACTTAATATAGTATAACGCAGCTAGCTCCAATCCTAATAGCTATAACCCTTCTATAAATATACCGCCTTTAAGACTAAACCCTTTACTCTTACCAAACTTAATTAGTTTAGAATTAGTCTAGCTCGTATTAATATACCTTTAGAATATATATACGTTAGTAGTTTATACCGCTAGTGCCCCTTTACTAATTACTCTATTAATACTTAATGCAGTATAACGCAACTAGATCTTCTAATAGTAGTACGCCTCCTACTAGCGGGTATATATTACTTAGCTCGCCTCTTACTAATAGTAGGCCTTCTATAGATACCCTATTATATAGTTAACTATATAGAAAGAAGCATTACAACAATACTTAGGATACGCAATATAATAAATAAAGAAAAGGAAATATATAGGAAAAGAATATAAAATTGCTTCTAGGCATAGCAGTAATAAAAGATTAAAATTGTTATCTAAGGGAGTACAGTCCTTTACTATTGCCAGTATTTAGCAATTCTAGTGTTATAACTAGCCGCAAACCTAGTGTCACTAATAACAGTTAATCTAGCGTTATAAGTAACAGTTAATCTAGTGTTATAAATAATAGTTAATCTAATATCACTAGTAACAGTCCCCTGCTATTACTAGTATTTAGTAATTATAGTATTATAACTAGTAGCGAATCTAACATTAATGGTATTAGCTAATATATTATTAACACCTCTGCTAGCTAATTAAGCGCTACAGTTAGCAATTATTATACTACTATTAGCGGTAATAGATCCAGTAGTCTAATATCCTAGCATTGCTTATATTTATATTATCCGCCCTTCCTAATATCTACTATATTAAGACTTTTAAAGATGCTTCCGTAAGCTATTATAGGGGGGTATTAAAACCCGGTTAATAAAAGCAATGGTTAATTACGGGTATAGATAGGATCAAATTTCGAAAGCGTTTAAAATTAAAGAGTGTACTTATAAACATTAGTATTATAATATAACGTAAGGGCCTTATTATAGGCAATTTCCGCTATAGTAAGAAGCTAAAGATAAATTCCTAGATAACCAAAGAGTAAAAGGCGTTATATTTAACGTAATTACCGTAGGAATGGGATAGTATATACCTTTATAATATATATCTAGATACTAGAGGTATAGGTTATATTTTAGTAACCCTAAAGTATCTTACTTACTACCGTTATAGTAAACACAAACTTAAAAGACCTAACTTCTTCCTTTTTCCCGCTTAATGCTCTACGTACCAGGTTAAGAGAAAAGGTAAGATATAGGAGAGTTAAAAAGACAATATTCTTATTTTCTTACGTACTAGTAAAAATCCAAAAAGTTTTTAAATTATTTCAGCTTCGCTTTTAGGCAGATTGGGTAATTTATATTCTAATTAATATAATATCCTTAACAAAAGTAAAAATGTAGAGTTATATTTAGGCAAAAAGCGGAAATACCAATATTAGAGTAATTTAGACCTTTAAAGAGCTTAAGATTTAAAGGGAAAAGAATTAACATAAAAACAAGTAGAAGAAAAAATAGGGAAATTGGTAGAAGTATATAGAAAAAAGATAAAGGATAATATAACAATAAATAGTCACTAGAATAGTTACTCTTTAAAATTATATATATGTTAATTAGACACAGCAGAGGCTATAAAATCCCTATAAATCCTAATTAGTATAACTTAGCCTTCTTATACTATAGAGTAGGTAGTAGCTTCTATTATACGTACATATAAGCCCCAAACCCTAAGCATTGCGTTAATATCGTTATAAACGTGGAATAAGTGGCGTTAGCTAGTTATATACTACACCTAGCAGCCTACGCCTTAAGTATTGCCTTACCTAGCCATCTCCTGGCCTTCCACTGCGTATAAATAGCCGTCTTCCCACCTCTTAACCACTAGACACTTCTTATTCAGCCTTTTACCCAGCTTAATAGATACTAACCCCTAATGCTTAAAGCAGAAAACTCTCCGATAACTATAATGCTTATACAATAGCAAGAAGCCACTAATAAATTAAATTTAGAATAACTAAAGACGATATACACTCCTAATTTAGGCCCTAGCTTAATTTATTATATACCAACCCCCAACACATCTATAAAGGGAGGCCTAGCTATACTACTTGGGATATAGTAAGAGAAGGAATTAAATATAGAAAAAGGACACTAAGAGGTAGGAAAGTAAGTATAACTTCTATAATATATATTCTAACCCATAAAGGCCGAGAGAAGTATCTAGGATATTATTTTTATAGAAGAGCCTAATAAGGATAATATATATATTAAAGACCACTTAAGACGCCAAAAACTTTACTAACTACCTAGAACTAGGGAGAAGGACATAAAAAAAGCCGCTAACCTAACTTTACTGTACCTCTACCTCTACCTCCCCCACTTTAAAGCTATATAAATAGTAAGGTAAAGCAAATAATTAATCTAGTTTAAATTTCGTTAGAGAAATAGGTAGCCGAAATTAAGAACGGGATAGTAAAGCAGGTAACTATACTAAAGAATACTATATAAAACTAGTATAATAAACTTAAAAAGGGGACGGAAAAACAGATTACTACACTAAAGGATACTATAAAGAGAGAGTGCGAGGAGGTTAAAAAGGGAACGGGAAAGAAGCTTAAAGTACTAAGAAATGCCTAAGACGTTTAGCTTAAAGCTCTTAAGGATATAATAAGACAGGCTAAAAACCTACTAAGGTAGACTAGTAATAGTTTTAAGGGATATAATTAGACTTGCTTTTTAGCAAATCCTAGTATACTCTTCTAAAATTTAGATATTATTAAACGTTAAGCTTTATAACTTTATACTAGTAATCTCCATCTTCCCTAATAACGTTTATAATATATTACTCTCTTTAATAAATCAGATATTAACATTTAAGCGGTCTTTATTCATATCTCTTTGCTATTAGGCCCTTTTATAGCTTAAGCGTAGTATTACATGCATATAATATTACGTATACTTAGTTAGATAGACAATACACGCCTCCTACTAAAGAAATCCTTTTCACTTTTCTATTTCTCGGTTCCCATTCTAAATTTCCATTTTTGGTTTCTTAAATCGCGAATCCTAACTTCAAAACATCCTTTTATATTTAATGCTTAGTAAAAACAAGTAACAATAGCCCAACAGAATAAATACCTTTTACGCTACCTCTTCTTTTATAGACATATTTTAAATCCTTCTATAGTAAAGGGTAATCTACCTTATACTTACTAGGTTAAGTTACGGGCCTTATATCCTTAAATATACTTTAATACTACTATATAGCCAGCTACTTAGATAGTAAGCCTTCTACTACTATATTTTTATTACTTATTTAGATTCCACTACTATAGAGCTAATATACCTATTTCTCTTCGTCTAGAAATGCCACTGCTTATATTAATAAACGAATTACTATAGCGCTCTAAAAGTTTAGCGTTATTACGGGCCGCAAAATATAGATAAGAAGCAGATTTTTATATTCTACTAGAAGTAGAAGCTAACATTTAAGTAATAAACGATTTCGGTTAAACACCGCTGTTACTAGCTGCAAGTAATGGGTACTAAGTAGTAGTAAAGCTACTTCTTATACGGGATAACATCGATCTAAACTCTAAGAATAAATATAGGGCTACGCTACTATTATTAGCTGCAGAATATAGAAGTAAGGTAGTAGTAAAGCTACTACTTACGTAGGATAACATTAATCTAGATTTTAAGAGCGCTTTTTAGAGATATACCGCTATTATAGGCCACGACAAACGGGTATAAGGAGGTAGTAAAGCTACTACTTACGTAGAATAGTATTAGCCTAAACCCCAAGGGCTTCTGTAATTAAATACCGCTATTAGTAGCTGTAGAACGCGGGCATAAGGCAATAGTAAAACTACTACTAATAAAGGACGGCATCAGCCTAAACTCTACCAATATTAAAGGTCGGACTCTACTCTTATAGGCTATAGAGAGTAGACAAGAGGGGATAATAAAGATACTACTTACGTAGAAAGGCGTTAACTTTAACTCTAAGAATAGTAATAGTCAGATACTACTTTTATAGGCTGCTTAATAGGCACATAAAACTGTAGTAAAACTATTACTTAAGAACAGCGTCGACGCGAAATCTAAGAATAAATATAGTAAAACGCCATTGTGGTGGGCAGCGGAGGGCTAGTATAAAATAAGAGAAATATATTTATTAAACATACGGCTAGTAGGGCTTATAGATAAGATATATAAGCTAGTAGTTCGGCTACTACTTAGAAAGGATAACAATATAGATTTTAACACTATATATACTTAACTTTCTAGTAAATTAGAAGACTAGTTACTAAGAAAGATTAAAGGGTATAGCTAACTTCCTTATACTAAATAAACTATCATTACCGACTCTAACATCGTCCTCTCTCCATCTATCTTCGTACTAGCTACCTCCCAATTTTATATTACTATTAAGTTATAGGGGGTAGCCTTATCTAAAAGATATCTAGCAATCTCTTAACAGTCCCCATAGATCGCGTAGTTAATTAGGCTATGAAATTTTGGCCCTAATTTACGTAATGGGGGTTCCTTGTTTATCTATATAACGGGATTACATTTATTTCCGGTTTTCGCCGCCTTATAAAGGCGCGTAGCTAGCTAAAATACACCTAATTTTTTTAACTAAGTGCCCACAATTAGAACAAGATCTGGAACTTAATATTTAGCATCTTAAGACACAGTTGCAATTACGTCCTCGTCCTAATTATTAATTTCTCTGTTAAGAAGTATATTAGGCCAAAGCATACTAATACCTCTAAACCGTTTCCCTTCACCTTATTGGTCTATATCTTTCTTAATATACTTAGGGCAAGCTAACAATTCTAATCCCTAAAAGTACTTTAGGTTAAAGATTAAGCGCCATTTGTACTTATAGCAGATTATCCTATTTAGTTAACCATAGAGTTCTATTATCTTTGCCTATAGGCCTTTCTTAGTTAAAGGAGAGTCCAAAAATAACAGCTGGAATTTATTATAAAGTCCGTTAACATTCTGCGTAAAGTATTAAAGAATATACTTATCGTTTTCGTTCGCAAGTTAGTAGAAGTTAATAGGTATAGCATAAAAAGCTAGCTTATTTATAATATAAAAGCCTCTATACATATTTTAAGTTAAATAATTATTATTGTAATTATTAATGTTAAATAGGCTATATTTAGACTAGTGCCTAGAAAACATAAGGTTTTAAAGGGTATAAATAACATTCTTATACTTAAGTTAGTGGGAGTTAGTAGAAACAGCATAAAAAGCTTTCTCGTTCGTAATACAAATATTACTATACATATTTTTAGTAGAACTATTATTATCACAATTACTAATCTTAAACGGGCTATGTCTAGATTAGTATCTATAAAGCGTGTAAAAGTTAGGAACTATAAGCATTAAAAGTTAAAAAAGTAGCTCTCTATAGGTTCTAATATATAAGACTTACTTTTTACAGCTACTAAAATACCAGCACCACTTAAAATAATAATCTTCTTCTTTACCATAAACACCTCCTTAAAACCCTTAAGTAAGATCTCTTTAATGGATTTCGGTTTAGAATAGGGCTTACTATCCTTAGTAAAATGTGGTTACCTTTTAGGGAGAATTTATTTAGGCATTTTAGTTTAGATAAATTAACTATATAAAGAAAGAAGTGAGGACAAAAGATATATAGAGTAGGTAGTAGGGGTGCTAGTAGTTATACTTCGTTTTACACTAATAGAAATACTAAAGAGGGGCAAGTTAGTATAAGGTAGATATAAAGTGTATTCTAAAAACAGAGCTTCGCTATACTCCTATTACACACCCTATAGTCCAATCAATACCGTTATAATATGTAATAGGCCGTCTAAGTAAAACCGTCTAGGGGTACTGTATAAACTAGCAAGGCAGATTATAAATAACCTTACTACAATCGCCTTAGTTACCCAGATACCCGCAAGTAATAGCCACTAATTAGGGGCCACCTACCGAGCAGAGCCTTAGGTGGGCGCAGTAGTTTCGTTTAAGTAAGTAGGTTAGTATTTTGTGCTAGGGCCTTAAACATATAAGTAAATAATTTTAATAGTAGAACTCAAGAATATTGAAGGTAAGAAGGCTAAGCAGGCTTACGGCGGTTTAAGCTATCTGCTACGGTATAGCACCCCAAGCCTTACTTACTCCGGTTATTTCGCTTTATTTTAAAATTAAGGGCCTATTAACTACAAATCTAGCATATAAGCTAGATATTTAAGACTTAGCATTACTAAGGGTTCTTAAACTAAGGCAGTATAGCACTTTAGTAACCTATTAGCTCTATTAAAGCATCTATCTTTCTAAAATTAGAATTTATACAGTTATAGTAAACAAAGATAAAGCAGAGCCACGGCACTGCCTTTTAGGATATTATCTTAGGTCTTACGTAAAGGTTAGCTTTCTGAACATAAATAGGCATCCCCTAGGCCCTTTAGTTAAAGAAACCATCCTATACCAAGGCGTTAAAAAGACAGCATACCTATTCTCAATAGCTCTTATTTACGACTTTATTAACATTACCCTCTTAAGGAATCTTATTTTCGGCTTAACCCCAGTAAAAGTCTTTAGAAATTCTATAATTAACAACTAGGTAAGAAATACGGCATTTTTAAATAACCTAAAAGGACTAGTCCTAAGCCAGATAACAGTAGCATTAAAGTAAAGCATAATTGCAGGCACTTAGTTTACGGCGATTAATAGCATAACTAGGACCAAAGGGGACGAAATCGATAAATTTGGCTAGATGCTTAATTTTAAAGGACAATATAGTAGAATTAACAAGAACGCTTTAATTAATGGCAAAGCCATAGATAACGCCAAATTCCTTACTAAAGTCGAGGGTGTATTTTTAGATAAAGGTATTTTCTAATATCTCCTTTACAGAAAATCGGAATCTTAACCCACTAACTACTTTTCTTAGAGAGAGGCATCATTTAAGAAAAATCCGAACTTTTAAGAGTAAGGCATAAAGATATATTATCTATCACAGTATTAAATTAACCTACGGATAACAATTATAAAAGGATTGCTTATAAACACAAATCTGCTTCCACTTATAAGCGAAAATCTACTTCACCTTATAAGTAAAGGTCAGCTATATAGCGCAAGCAAAAAGCTGTCCCGCCTTACAAAAATACTCCTATTACACCTTAAAGATCTACTAGAAAAAGTAAGCGTATAGTAATAAACCTCTTTAGGCGAATATAGTACGGATATAAGCCTAACTTAGGTGCCTTAACAGATAAGATAGACTTAAAATAAATTAAAATGTAAATAGAGTGGCTGGTATTAATAAAGGCGGTAAAAGGTAAAGAGAATTATATTTTGTAAACAAAGGTACAAAAGTTTAAAGAGATTCTAGAATTAGAGTTAAAGTAAGCGCGCTTAGCTAAAATAGAACCTCTAGAGGTACGGAAATATATATATTAAATCCAACAGGCATAAAGGCGTATACTATTAGGTTATAAGGGATAGGATAGAATTAAGAGCTATAGGGATATCCTTAATAATTTATATAATAATTTAGATACATTCTACTTCTAAAGCTTATAACAGTAATAGTAAGTAGAGTTATTCTATATAAAGAACTAAAATATATCTATTATGCTTTTAAGGCTATTAGAGCTAGAGTTAAATAACATTTATTTATAGTTAATACAGCATTACGTATAAGTAAACCTATATTAATTAATATTAGCCCAAGTGCATTATAATTACTATTATTAATCCAACAGATATATTTACCAAAACTAATTGTATAGGTTCGCCCTCTAATTGCAACTTATCTTAACAGGATATTATTTACGTCACGAGACTAAACGCGTTAGAAGTACCTTATAGAAATAAATATAAAAAGCTAGTGCTATTCTAATAAGTAATATATACTATAATACTTACCTAATCCACCTAAAACGCATTATAATCGCCGCTGCTACCTATAATGCTTACTAGAGAACACGATATAGCGCATTAACTAACGCACTACCTTAGTTAGATAAGTATGGCCCTTGCAAGAAGAATAAGAGGTAATACTATTAAAGAGCAGCTATACCATTTGGCGTACTTTAGGGAATCGCGAAGCTGGCGGTTTAGTTCCCAGAATAGTTATAAGGTATTACCATTATAGAGAAAGAAAAAAAGGTAAGATTTATAAAGTTTAAGGTTGCCTTATATAATACTTTTCGCGAATTAAATAATCTATATAGCCCTATTAGCATAACTCTAAGAGTTTTTAATATTAAAACGTACTAGAAATCTAGTTTATCTCCCGCATTTACCTACGCAACAGAATTTATTAGGCATAGAAGGGAATTTTTAAAAGAAAAAAGAATTTGGCCTAAAAATAGGGCAGAAAGGAAAAGGAATATAATTCTAATTATATTTGCACTATACTGTGCTCTTAGTTTAGAGAAATTCTCTAGCTTAAATACGCGGGCCTATTATCTATATATCTAAATTAGAATTTAGTTTTACGGATTCTAGAATACAAAACTTATATATATATAATGGCTTATTTTCTAAAACCGTAAAACCGGAACCAGATTTCCAAATCCTAGTTTTTAAATTGCTATTTAGACTTTAACAATAACCTTTTTTAGCAACAATAATGTAATCTATATATGATCGACTAAGCGCATATAATACTATTAGCCTTAGAGCTATTACTATTATATCTTATCCTTAACCACTTTATTAAAATTACTCGGAGAAAGATTATATTATATTTACGGTGCCAAATAGACGCATTATTAGGAAGATTATAAAATCTACTACTTAAGACGAAAATCTTTAAGTTATGGCCGCTAGGAAAGTACTGTAAAAAAAAGCAAAAGAATTAGTTTCTATTTTCTCTTAGTATAAAGTAGACTTATTACTAGTAGAGAAAAGAAATAAGACCTAAGTAAACCTCTACCTACCTCCCCTACTACCGCATCCTCTGCTGCCTCTAATAACCGTTATATAAAAACTAAAACCTTTACTAGTTTCTCTAAGCCTACTATATAGGCTATAAAAACTAATAAATCCATCTTAATCCACTAAGGATAATTATAAAAGGTAGATGCTATCCCTATATGACAAAGTATAGCCTTTAAACTCTTCTCTACTAAAACTACAACTAAGGCCAATCTTGTTTAAATCTAATAATAGAAACATTTCTAAGGAGAAAGAAGAATCTCAGCCTATTTGGTTTAATGTTTCTATTAAACCAAACTTAAAACTTCATAAGGAGAGCTTAGGGAAAATAGGCGAAATGGGCAAAATAGGCAAAATGGTTAAAATGGTCAAAATGGATGTAATAGAATATTATATATAAAATTTAAGCCTTTAACTAGATTTTACTATCTAAATGTAGGGTACACTAACTGTTTATATAGTACTTAAAAGCGGCTTTCTTAGATATCTCTATAAGGCTCTTAAAGTAACATAATACTAGGCTCCCCGTTTATACAAAAGATATAAAATAGCTAGGTACTATTTAATAAGCAGACTTAAAGGAATGGGGTCACAATAGGCCTAAAAGATATTATAAGGCATCTCCTAGTTCTTATTATAGTAAGGTCTTTTGACTTCGGGCGTAATTAAAAAGGGATATATTTAAAGGTTAAGATCTAGAAAATAAGAATTGGAACGTAAGAAATAAGAGCTAAAATTTAGAAAATAAGAAAAACAATTCTAGAAACAAGATTTTAGAAATAGAAAAGTGGTTTTCTATAAGCGAGCGTATTAACCACCCTAAATCTTAGTATTCTTTTTTTAGGACTTTAAAAAGTAAATAGTTTATTTAGTACTCTATACATTTAGATTATCCATAAACTATCTTTATATTTATTATTCTCTACCTAAAGTCACTAAATAACTATAAAAGTCCACTAATTATAAAACTAGCGCTATAAAAACACCTCCTAAACAGTAGCTTAATCTAAGCAGCAAATCTCCAGCCCTATTAGAAATTTCTAGCAAGGTTAAGAATAAGCTTAAAAAACTACTAGTTAGCGCAATCTTACTTACGCTTAGAAGAACTACGGGGTTAGTAACTATAGAAAATAATAGAGCTTTAGAGCTCTTAAAAGGGAAAGAATAAACATTAGTAGTAAAAAGCAAAACTAGAACTATTTTAATAGTAGAGTTTTAAGCATTTTCTATAAACTAGTCTGCCTTGCCCCTAAGGTTTACGCTAAAAACTATACTAGTATAGCAATAAGACTTACGGAATGTTTATACGTAGTAAAACTATTAAGGTTTATTAATATTTACCTTAAAATCTATAATAAACTTACCGCTTATATTTATAGGGTTAAATTAATTAAATTCTATATTAAGGGAGCCATTCTTCTAGTAAGGGTTTTTAAATTAGCTTTATATTAAAGTGTAATTAAGACTAAAAAAATTAAATTAAAGTATTATCCTAACCAAAACACTAACAAAGTTTAGATTAAAGGTAAGCTGTCTAGCAGCTCTAATTAAGATCTATACTATTTAATATAGTGCAGTTAATATATAGGCTGAAAACAGGCTATCTAAGTAGTAAGCATATTAGAGTAATATTAAATCATTCTATACCGTAGTGCAATAGAAGTAAATAGTGCTTACGAAAGTAGTAGCGGCTAAAGAGGATATAATAGTCTAAAGAAAGAATATAGTTTTAAATAGGGACGCAAGATAATAGGGAGGTAAGATTATTTAAGCCTATATAAAAGGTAGAAAGGGTAACGGAAAAAAGCATTCTAGATTTAGATTTTATAGTAAATTTAATAAATAAGAAAACGAATCTTATAATTAAGAAATGGGTTTCTAAATTAAAAAAACGGATTTTATAATCGGAAAGCTAGAAACTAGAATTTATGCCTATATATACTAAGGGGCTAAAAGTTAGGTAGCCTAAGAGTAAAGGGGTTTTTTTTCTAAAGTACGTACTTTTATAAATTATTTAAGGGCCTCTGCCTAGTAAACTAGTTTATAGTTTATTCTTTAAGCAACTAACTAAGTAGGTACTTAAATTACTAACTTCTAATTTCCTTAATTCTACTTTTAGCTACATTTTAAGCTCTACTTTTAGTACTACTTTTTATATCTAATATTAATACTTTCTCCTATCTTTATCTTACCCTATAATAATATTATAATTTTTTAAGATAGTAACCGCTAACAAAATTAACTAGGCTAGATTAAAGCTTAAACATCTTTAATTACTAAAAAATCTAACTAATAAAGATAAAGCTAAAATTAAAGAATATAAGAAAAGTATCGCTAACGAGATTAACCGGGCTAGGGTAACGCGCTAATATCTATAGTTACTAAAAGATTTAACCGATAAAGTTAAAGCCCAAATTAAGGAATTTAAGAGAATTATCGCTAACGCGGAACGTATTGTTAACGCGGAAGGTAACGGCTAAGGTAATGGCTAAGGTAACGGCTAAAGTAACGGCTAAAGTAACGGCTAAAGTAGCGGCTAAGGTGACGGTTAAAGCAACGGCCAAAGCAACGGCTAAAGCAGCGGCCAAGGCGATGGCTAAAGTAATGGCTAAAGCAACGGCTAAAGCAGCGGCCAAGGTAACGGTTAAGGCGACGGCTAAAGCAACGGCTAATATAACGGCTAAGGCAACGGCCAAAACAACGGTCAAGGCAACGGCTAAAAGAAAAATAATAATATTAAAACTAAGCCCACTAAGGACGACGATATATTTAATAGTATTTCCCGTGCTAATAAAAGTATAGAGAATGGTAGGGAGGACGAGCCTATTAACCTTATAGGTTAAGAGGACTTAAAGGAGAACTCTAAGTATAGTTAATTATTATATTATAGGCCTGGCCCAAAGGTAGTAAAGGGTATACCTATAATAACTATTAGGTAAATCGGCGAAAGAGGCATTAAGTATATTAATAAATACGGACTAAAAAGCTATACGAAGTATTAAATTAAGTTAACTACGGCGGATTCTTAGTATAAAGAGAATCCGCCAGAGAACTAAAAAGTTAGTAACTCTTTTAATTAATATAGAGACTAATAACTAGATAATAGCAAATATAAATACACAAGACGTTATATTAACAATATTTTTAGAGTTACTTAGTTTATAAAGGGCGCAGCTAATATAAATACTAAGTTAAGTCTGCTTAATCTAGAGATAAAAGGAGATAAAAGGTACGGTCCTTACTACGTCTTAATTAATTAGAATATTAACAGCAAGTTAAAGAAAAAGTAGAAGATTAAAGTAACTCTATAATTAAAATAGGGAGCGCAAATTGCCAACTAGGCGCTTTACAATTCTGCTACTATTATAGAAGCCAGATTCTATAAGTTTATACTAAGTTAAGAGCTAAAAAAAAGCCGATCTCCTTCTATTAAGCTTACTACGGGAACAGCCCGTACATTCCGCAATTAATTACTTAGGGGATCACCCGCTCCAATAGCCCGTTCATTACCTACTCGCGTAGGCCGGTCATCATCCGCTTGTATAGGCCGGTCATTACCCGCTCGTACAGGCCGGTGATCACCTGCCGCAAACTAGGCCGTCAACGAAGATTCTATATTTAAGAAATTTAAAGAAGATTACTTTATAATAATAGGAGTCAGCGATTTCTATAAACTTAGTCCTTAGAAAAAAGAGGAATGCCTAGTAGCATAAAATATAAATAAAATAAGCTTAGGTTTTTAGGGTTTAGGTAAAATAACCGAGTTAATTACGCTACGCAGTTATCTATACTTTATTATTACACTTTCGTTTAGTTATTGCTAATTCTCGTTTTCGCGTTAAGTTTATTGATTTTCGTGTAACCTATACATTATATTAGTTAAGGAAAAATTAGTATAAACCTAGAGAAAGTTAAAGCTATAGTAAATTGGCAAGAACTAGAGAACATTACGCAGTTAAGATTATTTTTAGGGTTTTACAACTACTATAGAAGGTTTATTATATAGTAGTTAAAGAATATTAAACTATTTATAAGACTTATAAAGAAAGAGGAACTATAGGTATAGGGAAAGGAATAAAAAGAGCTGTTTAAGGAACTTAAAAAGGTATTTACCTAAGATCTAATCCTTAAGATCTACTAACCTAAGCTAGAAATAGTTATTAAAATAAATATATTAGACTTTATACTAGGAGTATATTTACTATAGAAGTAATAGGATATATAGTACCTAGTAGTATACTATAGTTAGAAAATAATACTATTAGAACTAAACTATAATATCTATAATAAGAAGTTATTAGGTATAGTTACAGCACTAAAGAAATAGAGAGCATTCTTATAAGGCATAGAGAAACTATTTATAGTTAAAATAGATTATAAGAACTTAATAGAATTCCTAATTATAAAAGAACTTAATTAGAGATAAGTTAGATAGGCAGAAATGCTTATAGAATACTATTTTAAGATTTAGTATACTAAAGGTACTAAAAATATAAGAGCAGATATACTTAGTAGAAGGGCTAAACTATAGAATAATAAAAAGCTATTAGGAGCAATGCTACGCAAGGACAACAATAGATTAATTAGATATAATTACCTAAAGTTAGTAGCAATATATAAGACACTAGAAGGCGATTAGGCAAAAAAATTAAGAAGGTATAATTTAAAGACCCAGAGGTAGATTAGTATAAGTAGAGAGAAGCAATATATATCCTAAGACTAATCGCAAAGGAATTTATTAAAGATTTCTATAGGGGAATAATATAAGGATATAATAGAGTATAAGGCTTAGTATTAAAACTTAGAGAGGAGTATATTATTAATAGAATTTAGGGTATAGCACGAAAAATTATAAAGGAATATCTATATTGCTAGAGAAATAAGCTAGTAAGGTATAAACTATATAGGAAGTTAAATCCTATTAAGACACTAGAGTAACTATAGAAAACTATATTATAGGACTTTATTATAAAGTTACTAAAGTTAAAGGACCCTATTACCGGATAGATATATAATATAATCTTAGTAATAGTAGATAAGCTTATAAAGTAGGGATACTTTATAGTATATATAGAAGAAATCTTAGCGGAAGATATAGCTAGAATCTATATTAAAAAAAGTATTTATAAGATACGGAGTACTAAATAAGATTATATTAGATAGAGATCTAAGATTTATAGTAGTATTTTAGGAGGTATTCTTAGCAGAATAAGGGGTTTAGGTAGTAATATTAACTATATATTACCTATAGACGGACAGTTAAATAGAAAGATTAAATTAGATACTAAAATAGTATCTAAGGTATTATATTAATTATATATAGAATAATTAGATATCGCTATTACTAGTTATATAGTTTATATATAATATAACACTCTAAGAAGGTATAAAGATATTACTATTTTAGGTAAATTACAGATATAAGCCTAGAATATCGTTATTACTAAAATAGGCAAAAAAGATAAGTAGTATAGCTAAGTAAAGAATAGAGACTCTAATAAATCTTTATAAGGACCTCTATAGTATAGTTTAAATAGTATAAAAATAAATATTAAGGTACTATAACGCTAAAAGATCTAAGGGACTAGATCTTAAGAAGGGGGATAAAGTATAGCTACTATACCAGAATTTTATAAGTAGATAACTAAGTAAAAAGT
>Ga0307515_10005802_pt1 | contig 24923 bp, 7 predicted proteins | sample 17_EM_MG_FD_194513 | JGI IMG/M metagenome (GOLD analysis project Ga0307515, IMG submission 194513) | Populus trichocarpa ectomycorrhiza microbial communities from riparian zone in the Pacific Northwest, United States - 17_EM | ecosystem: Host-associated > Plants > Roots > Unclassified | place... | reverse complement strand
TAACGACTATATAAGTTTCCAGTGGTCATCATGTTAGCAACCACAAGGCTGGAACCTGAGATTACAGGAGAAGCAAACATCTTGGTTCAAGACTCTTATTACCACATAATAGTTATCTTGAATGTTTTTTAAATTTATCAGTCCTGATTATTTTATTCTAAGTGTATTATACCTCGACATATATGGATATTGATTAAATTATTTAATGGTTTTATTTACTTCAAAAAACTACATAATATTTGTATTGTTCTTTTATTTTTTTACTTGTTTATTTTTTATAATGTTCTTTTTAAAAAAAAATCACATCTTTTTCCTCGATAATTTAGAATTTCAGGATGAAAACATAAACATCGTTAAAATTATCAATCAAGATAACTTGTCGTCACTAGATTAGAGATAATTGTGCAAGATTGGTGCACTGACTAGTTACTACAATGGGGCTTTGGACCCTGTTGTGCTGGTGTGTGACGAGAAGCATAAAATAAAAAAATTGAATCCGTGCTGATTGTTGTTAAATCTAGCACTAAATCTATGAAGTTTTTTCCAAAGTTTTTTTTTTTAATTAATATGAATGTTCGGATCAACTTGTATGTATCTCGATTAATTCTACAGGTTCTAAAATTAATAATCAAACTTTTTTCTCTTATTTCTGAAAGTGTTTTGATTCAAAAGTTATATCTATTAATGCTAATAAGTGTTAGGCGCTGTTGTATAAAAGTTATATTTTAAAATATTTTTTATTTAAAAATAATTTAATAAAATATTTTTTATTTTTTAAAATTTTATTTTTAACATTAATAAATTAAAATAAAAAGTACAAAAAAAATCATTTGAATCAGATAGAAGTTGAAAAATATTTTTTTATTCTATTTTTTATAATTCAAAGGCTATATAATTGTATATAAATATGTGTTTAGTATTATAATATATATTTTTTTAAAAATATTAGTTTAATATTAAAAAAAAAACATTTAAAAAAACGGTTATAATAAGCCAAGGTACCCTTTTTCCTTTTTCCTTTGCATTCCATTTATAAAGCTTACCAGATGGGCCTAAATACAGGAGCCGATTTACGAACCCATGAGCCCGTGAAATTAAACGCACAGGCTTCCAGTCACCAGACAAAACCTTGGATCCATCTCACAGCAATAACATAATATTTACGGCTCCATTTATTTCACTGTCGAGAAAAAACCCTAGTGAAGAACCTCTATAAAAGGGACACTAATGGCCTTATGAAAAACCCAGCCCTAAACCGCCGTTCACCTTCACCAAAAACCCCCTCTATCTTCGCCTCCTCTAATTTTTGTATTGCTTTAAACAATTCCTTGAATTTATTTTTTTTCAATCTGGAGAGGCAAATGACGAATCTTTTGAATTGTTGAATGCTCAGACACTTATTTGGGTTCTTATGATTTAGATTCTTGAATAGGAAGATCTGATGCTCTCTATCTTTCTGCTTTTATGTCTTCAAGTCTCAGCTTTCATGGGTTTTTTTTAATTACTGTGCTGTCAGCCAATGATGACAATTCTGATTTTCACTGAAAGCAGGCCTATGGATCTGCCTAACTGTTGAAATTCATGAACTAGGACGGTCTGAGGCTTGAATAGTTTTAGTTTTTTATTTTGTTTTCAAGATTTTGTTTTCCATCTTCTTGTTCGAAGACTAAAAACTGGCTCTGGACTCTACTGTTTTGTGCATGATGAGAAACATAAAAAATAACAGTTATCCCTGTCTGATTCATCCATGCTGATTATTGTTGAATCTGACACTAAAACTGTAGAGTTCTTTACAAGCTTTTTCTTATAAATTGTTTTAATCTCATCAGTGGTCTGATTAACCGGGGAAAAAAGTAATTTTGTGTGTGCTTTGCTTGATTCTTTTACGTTAGCCAGCAGATTAGTTTTTGTCATCCTCTCTTTTTCGCAAAAATTCCCATGTAATCCTGAACTTAGATTTACAGTAACTCTTTAAAGCCATTTTGAACAGAAATGTTTCGATTTTTGCCTTGCCACAAGCATTCCTGGAAAATTTCAACGAATCAACTATAGTTAACCGTGGCCCTGCGATCAAAGGATTAGATATGAAATTTGACAAGTGAAAGTACTCCTTGATGACGTTGAATTCTAGATGTGAGAATACCAAGAAAGCTAATAGCGTATAATTGAAATATTTTTCATAGACATTCAACAATAGCGAGAACTAGATATAAATGGTGTTCTATGCTGCGGTAAAAAAATAATATTTATGTGATTTCAACGTTTTAAAATCTAAGATTTCTGTAATGACTGCATCTGGTAACTGGTATTGATTATATCCCTGAATCGATTATCTGCGTACTTTTATGTAATTAATTTAATTAAAAAATATTATTTTAAAAACAAATCAAGATATTTAATTAAAAACAAAATACATTTTAAAATACTTAAAATGTAATAAATATCTAAGAAATACTTTAAGCAGCCCTTATTATTTTCAAAAAAAGGATAAATTTTATAAAAAAACAAAATAATATATTATATGATGAAATAAAAAAACCTATATAAAAAAAAAACCTGAATGAACTTTATAAATCTGGGTTAAATCTTTAAATTTGTAACTTGTAAAATTCTACTTGGATTCAACCTAGAAACTCAACATCTAAAAAGTTAAATATTGAGAGATGAAATTAATTTAATTTAATTTTAAAGTAAAATTCAGTTAGAAAAACTAACTATACAAATTCTCATGGAGAGTGAAGAAAAAAAATTGCAATAATGACTAATAAAAATGCAAAAAAGTCTATTGACTAAAGGTTAATGTTTTTGTTGTCAAGGGTAACAATATACCGTGGAATAAAAATGCAAAAAAATAATAATTTAACCCTGTTTTTTTTTAATGACTAATGAGTACCTGGTGGCCACAAAACAAAGCTAACTAATTTTTCCAATCAAAAACAAAATCATAGTTTCAGTGTGCAAATTCCTTGCCCCTAAAACATTTTTCCAATCAAGAGCATGGTAGTTTTACTACAGTTTGCACAGTGAAACACAACTATTTTAGTTTTTGTTATAATGAATTCGAAACTATGTAGGAATTCAGTTTGAATCCAAGAAGGCCCAAGCCCGACTACAAAACATCAGTCTTCACTAGTTCCTGTTTATTTATTTTTACGTTTTAAAAAGTTTTTAAAAAAATTAAATTTTTTTTATTTTTTTCTTTATTTTAAATTAATATTTTTTTAGTATTTTCAAATCATTTTGATGTATTTTTAAATAAAAAATATTTTGAAAAGCAACTGCAACCACACTATTTTTTTTAGTGTTTTCAGATCATTTTGATGCGCTGATATCAAAAATAATTTTTAAAAAATAAAAAAATATTATTTTGATATATTTTCAAGTAAAAAATATTTTAAATTACAATCACTCTTTTAAAATAAAAAAAAATAATCCAAAAGCTTGTAATAATAATGTCTGCCGAGATCGAGGCATTTTGAGTTCAAAGTCTGGACCTTTTTGGTGGATGATTGTGGTCTAACTTCTCCATGATAACCCTCCGCGTATATCTTGACAATTGGATTCATGTAAAGCAAGAAACTCATTGCGCAGCTATAAGATGCGTAGGATAATTTGTGGATATTATAGACTGATATAAATTCATACAACTTCCAGCAACTTAGAAGGATGGTCAGCCTCATGCAGATAATTTATCTTGCAATTTTTTTCACTTTCCTGGCAATTTATTCACGTTCTTGGCAAAGATTGAATGCCATGTCTCCTCTCCTAGAACTTCTGGTCTATCGAACTTCTAACATTTCAGAAGATCAATCAACCATACCAGATAAAAAGATTTCGAATAACAAGATAACCGATTCTGTTATAACATGGAACTTATATTCATAAGAGCTTAACACCAGCTTAAAGGGCCAGCTTAAAGGAAGGACCCTTTACATTTAACTAGAGGTAGAGGATAATTACTACAAATACACCCCCACTTTACGTCAGCAATGACATTAAGACAATGTGAAGGAGAAAGAAATGTGGTCGGTGACACTTACATGATAGCCTGCATTATGGCTGTTATCTAATCATTATTTTCCCACAGCAGATAAGAAAAATTGCAGATACATACAGCTAACTGAAGACTACTTGCCGTTCCCATGTTTTATCCATCGATTTGCAGATTGCTTCATCTATTTTATTGTTATGTAGCGATTAGTTCCATGCTTGGCCCAATGGTCCTTGAGATCAACTGGATTTGACAGATCCTGGCCTTCAGCTGCAAGTCGGCTAAGCAGTTTGCTAAAAGCGCTCCCACTCATTTTCCGCCCACCAACACGAGCATGGCGCTTGTTGGGCACGGCAGGTAGAGGATACATTGACAAGGTGGTTGTGCAGCACGAAGACTGCCATCCACCATTTCCCCATTTGTAGCACTGCCTGAAGACTCCAGTGCATGAGCACACGGGTGCTGGCATGGTTGTTTCATCGAATGCAACCTGGTTCAACCCAAGGTCTTGACCCTTCCAGTCAGACTTAGATGCTGCCAGCTGTTTGTTTGGATCATCACCTCCACCGTCCATATCCTGCCCATTTTTCCACTCATGTGACTTCCCAAACATGTCCGTGTCGTCACTCTCCCTCTTAACCTTCCTTGGAGATTTTGAAGTCTTTTTATTAGATGGTGTTGCCTTAGCATCCTTTGGTCGTTTACCCCGCTGTGGCTTTGCAACCTCAGATGCAACTGGTGATACTGGCAAAGCATCACTTGTCTGCATTTCCCTAGTACCATATGGACCTTCATTCATGTGGGGCAGATGATGTGTATGCTGCTGCTGTTGGTGGTGCATGTGCTTCACCCCACGCGAGTTATGGAATCCAGGTGGACAGGTGGTTATGTTACCACTTGGCAAGGAGTTCTCCCGGTATTGCAGAGTAGCGATAGCATTGTCTCGCTCCAGCAAGGCATTATTTCGTTCAGCGATTGCCGAATCTCGCTGCAGGAATGCCATGTCTCTTTCAGCAATAGCCGCCTTCTTTTCTGAAAGAGCCATATTTCTCTCATGAATGGCAGCATCTCTTTCAGCCATGATGGCCATGATCTGTTTCATGGATGGCTGTGGTTGCATCAGCCACTGCAACGACAACGGAAAAAATAAGAATAATAACTGCAAATGGTAAGAAAAATCAGATGCTACATACTCTACAATTGTAGTCATGTTATCATATGGTCAGCGGAAAGTTGCTTTCGGATACCTGGCCCTGAGCTGTTTTATATTGATCCGCTTTATGCCTGCCATTTTCACGATGCCCCCCATCATCCATATCAGCTTCACGGTTGGCAGTAATTGCAGATAACAATTAAAAACCCCAAGTGTACATGCAATGCTCAGTCAATTGAGCATTGAATCGCTTATCCAGGCTACAAATCCTGTATCTCAAAGCAGGAAAAATAATTCAGAGATTGTTTCCAGGGCATATTGCATATATATATATATATATATATATATATAGTGTGAAGAAGACCTTGTGCAAAAACAACCGGGAAAGAGAATTCTGATCTAATGGTGAGAACGAGGAGAGCAGTGACATAATTACCATGTGCAATTCGAATCGCAAGTAAAAACCCATTCCCTTGCAAACCTTTCCTGCATGTTAAACGTATTATACATCCAGATCAACAGAACCATAAACTAAACCTTTCAACAAGATACAATTCTTACTACAGTACAAGGAACAGCATTCTTCAATCTTAATTTCATCCCAAAGATACAATATGCAAGAACAGAAAAAATTATTTAACCTTTTTAAATCAGGTTAAATAATTTTTAACGTTATTTAACCTTGCAGAATAGGAACGTCACACTCTCACGGTTACAGCCTTACACATGGATGTTTTTTATTCAACCTTGTTGGATCAAATGATGTCAGATTGTAAGGGAAAGAGAGAGGGAAGGGCACTTTCAGGAACAACTTAAGCACACTAATAAAGCAGAATTGCACATATTCACAGCGAAACTGAACATTAAAACAGAAATATGCAAATATCAAACCAGTCCTTTTGCAGAGTAAGGAGTGAGTATATTGTCAAAGACCATTCAAGGAATATTGATTGCCATCATGTTCAATATTTAGTGCGCAAATTTGTTTCTTCCTAGTTCTGCATTGCAAGGACTAAGGAGGGGGTGCTATCTTGAATTCAAACCATGAACTCCACCCACGCTTATTCCCATGACCATTGGCCCTCACTGCTTCAAGCATCATCTAGAGGACTAGCTTTCCACAAGCCACAAATCTTTATTCTAGTAAACAGACTAGACCAAGTGACAAGCATTCAGAAGAATTGCCCAATACCCACCAAATGATTCTAAATCATCACAAGCACCTCCTAACAGTGAGCATTGTATCATCTATATAGCCAAGCATGGTAACTAAAGTTCATTGAAAAAAACACAAGAATTGTACTAGAGACTGAGTTTTGAAACACAGATTAGCAAGTGGGATCCTGATTATCTCCAGAAATTAAACAAAGATTCAATCTTGCCTCTGGTCAAACACCAATTCTAATTATATAATGTTAATATGAGCCTAACACGTCAAAACATTGAATTAATCCTTAGAAAAAAAAATCTTCCAAAATCCGCCTGTCCACTGACCATCACTTCTACACTGACCACACAAAAAACCCCACAAATTAAAACCCACCAAGTCCCTTGAAGCACGCATATTTTCACACTTAAACACGATCAAAACCCAAAATCAAACAAAATGAACACAAAAACAAGCTGCAACAGCTGCCAAAATGCACCAAGAATCCACTTCAAGCACCAGGAACCGGAAATGCCATAACAAAAAGGTACGTAAAAAGAGACAAAGACTAATCAGATAGTAAAAGAAAGTAAACAGTGGAGAGATGAAATTGAATATGTGAGAGAATCCAAGCATACTTTAAGAGGCAAGACCGAAAGAGAGATTGAAAACCCTAAGTGGTGAAGAGGATGCCAAATCTGCGGAAGGAACAGTAGAGGAAGAGGCAAGGAAATTTTTGCTTGCTTTGTTGCTTAATGAGTGGGTAGTTTTACCTGTCTGTCTTGTCTTGATATTTTGATTTTATTTTATTTTTCTGTTTCTTTTTTTCTACCTATATTGTCTCCATTGTATTCTACGGTATTTTCTGGCAAAACAAATTCAACTAGTTACTGAGGCGGGATTACCAACGGTTCATGTTTGATGAGGCCCAATGCACTGCGTTTTGGTCCATTTAGTATTTGGGCCGCAATACAACACGGAACTTGTTACCCCGTTAGCGTCTGTACAGGGTACATGGGATTATCATCATAAGAACCGCGTTGAACATTTTTTTATTACACACGACAATGATGTTTCTTGCTCTCGTATTCTCAATTATAACAGATAAACATAAAATCAATGCCCCTAACTTATTCCACCTTTGCTGCGACAAGTTACGACTACTGTTATTCGGGGATTTGAGAATTTATTTTATCGGTGTTTGGGTGTATATTAATGATTTTTTTTAAAATATTTTTTATTTAAAAATATATTTAAATAATATTGTTTTACTTTTAAAAAAAATATTTTTAAAATCAACATGTCAAAACTATTTTAAAACATTAAATAAATAATTTAAAATAAAAAATAATAATTTTTTTTAAAATACAAAAACAAATAGCATCTTCATCCCAGCAATGAACTCAGGAAACATAAATGGCGCAGCAGTCAGCTACCCCGAGAAGAAAGTGATTTGCCATAACTTTAAGTTTTATATAGTTTTCATTGATCGAACCCGTTTTTCATTTTAATAAAAAATTGGATTTGAAAAAAAAAACTATAATTTTACTGCATTTCTCAAACCTGACCTTTCAAATCCAAATTTATAATACATGTTAATAAGTTAAAGGGGGAATATTTTACCATAGAATCTTGTTAGCCTGTGCAGTACGTGATCTGATGGGCAAGATTTGGATTTACACACAACAGAGAGTGGCATTGTCCTTCAAATTCACTGGGATTACTCTGATAATTGTCATGCAAGAAAACAAAATCGTTCTATCTAAACGTGGAACGAAGAATTTAGCCAGAGAGTGTCGAAAGAGCCAAGACATGCATAACCCACAATCAAGCTTCTGATCAATGCTTTCCTTGCTTTCTACGCTTGACTTGCTGGGTATCTACAAACCAGAAATTAGAATGAGCAAGGCACCTGCAAATTAACCACTGCGTGCAAGGTTTCATCAACAGTCGCCGCGATCATCTTGATATGACGAAGAGATAGAAGGGAAACATCAGAGAAACTGCATGCGCTTACAATCGTGGACAACTCAAGCCTAAATCATCTGTCTTCAATGTGTTAGCTGTGTCAGTTGAAGGCTCATCAATTACAAGTTGCGATGTCCGACGTCATTCATGATTAGAATGTGAAAAAATGCTTTCCGTTTTATACGAATGTTTACGTTGTTTGTATACAAATTTCTTAAACAATTGCTACTTTTCTTAATGAGTAGGATATGGATTTGGTAATATAATTGAAAATATTTATCATATAAAAAATATTAAAATAATATGTTTTTAGAAGATGTTCAATGATTTTAAAATTAATCATCAAAAAATCAATAATTAATATCTTGTCAAATAACACAGCAAGTGATATTTGATGACATGTTAGATATAAAAAAAAGAAAATTCACTTTGTTTTAACGCGGTTCAACCTAGTTTTTAAAATGCTTTTTAAACTGTTTAAAAAATATATATTTTTTATGGTTTAGATGTGTTAAAATAAAAAATTAAAAAATATATATGAAAAAATATAATTTTAATAAATTTTTAATTGAAAACTATGTATTTTTACAAAAATACTTATACTGTAATATCAAACACACAAATATATTGGAAATAAATTAATTATGATTTAAAAAGACAATAAAAGCTAAAATTAATTAGGTATTAATACAGTCATAATATTAAAGCAAAAATATCGTTTAAAAAACTGGTAAACAGCAAGTCGTTTCAATTTCTTCCATGTAGGACGTGGTTTAAGCTGACTCAGTGGGTTTTAGTAATTTTTGATCTTTTGAGAGTAATTATTTTTTAAAATTGTATTAAATTTTATTTTATTTTCATTTTTAAACTTACATAACATCTGCCTAAATAAGGGAAAACAGGCGGGGCAACAAAGCAGCAGTCAGCTACCATGAAGAGGAATCAGCTACGTGATGTTTTTGTATTTTAAAAGTAATTTTAAAATGATTAAAATATTTTATTTTTTTTAATTTAAATTAATATTTTTTTTGGTATTTTAAAATTATTTTATTGCGATGATTTCAAAAATAATTTTTAAAAAATAAAAAATATTATTTTGATATTTCCAAGTAAAAATACTTTGAAAAGTAACCGCAACCCGTGTAACATGGTTGGATTTGTTTTTAGATCAAACATGACTTTAAAATTTATTTGGTTTTTATTGTTTAAATTTGTTTTTCATCTTAATAAAAAAATGAATTTTAAAAAAACCACAATTTTTTTTCTTTCAAACTCACCGATATTTGTCATACAGAATAACAAATTCGTTCTCCGAGACCATCACGGGGAGCGGAAATTTTAGCCAAAAATTGCCAAAAGACCCAAACAGCCGCGATCATCTTGACGTGACAAAAAGGTTGAAGGGAAACTTCAGGAGGAAAAATAAAAACCCTGCAGTTCGCTACTGGATTTGTTATTCATGTCGGTAATGCATTGGAAGTTATTTTTTAAAATATATATATTTTAAAATAAATTAAAGTAATGTTTTTTTTTTATTTTTTAATATTTTTAATATTAACAAATCAAAATTATCTAAAAACATTCAAAACAAATTAAAAAAATAAAAATAAAATAAAATATTTTTAAAACACAAAAACAAACAAAATCATCAGTAAACTATAAAATTTATTTTTGTACCAGTTGAAGGTTAATCAGTTCATTATTGGATTTGCTCTTCTACTTGGTAACTTGGTTCAACTGTTATTTTTTAATATATTTTAATTTTTTTATTTAAAAAGTATTATGTTAATATTTTTTATATTTTATTATTATTTTTATATAATAATATTAAAAAATATATACATATAAAACAATAATTTATTATATTTTAAATTGAAAAATATTTTTACAGGAGTAATAACACGAAACACATGTATGATGGAAATAAGCTGAGTCGGGTTCTGGGCAAATTATAATTTAGGGGACAGTAAAAACTAAAACTAACCTGGGATTAATACAGTTATAGTATCGTAGCAATGATGTCGTTTTAAAAACTGGTATACAGCTAGTTGTTTCAAATTTTAGTATGAAGTAAAAGAGGTATTGATTTTATTATCCGTCATTTCACATAATACTATCAAGGAAGAGGTTTTTTTTTAATCTATATCTCTTTCTAATTTTATATTTTAATATTTAATTTATTAAATATTAATTTTAAAATTTATTGTGATTTATTTTCTATAAAATAATTTGGTTTCATAACTCATTTGACGAGATTAATAGACTAACTCAGTTAATTTAATTTTTGTTTTAATATTAAGTTGATTGATAATTAGGTTTCATGTTTTTTTTTATTTATTTTTTATAAAGTTATCTCAATTTCATGATTTGAGTCACAAGTTTAACGGGTTGGTCTGGTTAACTCGAATTTTTTTTTTGTCTTTTCCTAGTTAATTTTTTTTCAATTTTACCATCTAATATTGGGTTCGTTATGAATTAAATTTTATGATTTATTTTATTTTACATTCTATGAGGTTATCCTAATCTTATAATTCGAGACGTGTGTTTTGCGAGTTAACCCGTTTAAATTAATATCATTTTACTGTGTCTTGTTTTTATATTGATTTGTTTTTCAATTTCAACATTGAGTCTATTAAAAATTATATTCATAATTTGTCTTAATTTGCTTTTCATAAAGTTATCACAGTCTTTTGATTTTGATCACGGTTTTGACAAGTTAACTCGAATTATTTTTTTATTTACTTTCTATAATGTTATTCTAATCTCATAACTCGAGTCACATATTTATTTTCTATAATGTTATTTTAATCTCATAACTCGAGTCACATACTTGATAAATTAACTGATGCTAATTTTTTTTTTCAATTGTATTATTTAATATTAAGTTCACTAATAATTGAGTTTTATAATTTATTTTGATTTACTTCAAATGAGATTATCATGATTTCATGATTCAAATAACAGATTTAATATGTTAACCCAGATTAACGCGTATTAATTCAATATTTTATCATTTTAATATTATTTTTTAAAAATGTTATTTTAATTTTTTATAAATAAACATATTTTTACTAGTCATTTCAATTTAATTTTTATAATATATATTTTTTAAAAGAAATATTAGCAACATTGATTTTATTTTTTTTATGTATTCAAAAAAAATTGATGAAAATCGCGGCTTAGCACTGGCGAACAATCTAATTCTTCGACATGGTTTAAGCTGAATCATTGGGTTTTATCTCACAAAAGAAACACAACTCGTCCACGCTGGCAATCGTCTTTTGCAAACCACAACCAATCAAAAATACTATTTCGCTTTTGGTGATCCTCGTCGATTAATAAGATAAACAAATCACAGCCGTTCTTCTAGTTTTAATTCTCCATTTTGCCACTATATAAATCCAATCCTGTGCATTCGTCACCAAGTCAAACAGCAAATTTTTTCATCCCTCGCGATTTCGAAAGAAAATGGCTCGTACAAAGCAAACTGCTCGCAAATCAACCGGCGGCAAGGCTCCGAGGAAGCAGCTCGCCACCAAGGTCCGTATCATTAGGGTTTCCCTTGGTTTTTAATTATCATTAAAATTATGCTCTTGATTAGTCCCTGCAGTATCCTTCTTTCCAAACCTAGGGTTTCACGATATAATTTTAATTGCTATGTCCCTAATTTGCTCGATTAATGGTAATTAATTGATGTCATACAGGCGGCAAGGAAATCTGCTCCTACTACCGGTGGAGTCAAGAAGCCTCACCGTTATCGCCCTGGAACTGTTGCTCTACGGTAACGATTTCCCTAATTTTTTTATTGTTTCGTATCTCATCTCTGTGAAAACCTAACTGCAACTTTCTTTCCTTAACAGTGAAATCCGAAAGTACCAAAAGAGCACTGAGCTTTTGATCCGCAAGTTGCCATTCCAGCGCCTTGTTCGTGAAATCGCTCAAGACTTCAAGGTATTGTTACTGATTTAAGTGGTTTAATTGATTTTATCTAAGTAATTTGTGTACCTGGTGATTGATTTTTACGTGTTTGTTTGTTCTGGCAGACTGATTTGAGGTTCCAGAGCCACGCTGTGCTTGCACTTCAGGAGGCTGCCGAGGCTTATCTTGTAGGTCTGTTTGAGGACACCAACTTGTGTGCTATTCATGCTAAGAGAGTCACCATCATGCCTAAGGATATCCAGCTCGCTAGGCGAATCCGTGGTGAACGGGCTTAAGTTTTTCCCTGATTGGATGCATTGGTTCATTGGATTTGATACAATTAGTGTAGGTTCTTTAGCTTCAATTCAATGAAGGGTTTTGATACTATTAAACTATTGTGGAAAGGTTAATTGAAGTATAGCGGATAAATTTTTATGTGAATTCGACCTTTAATTTGGGTTCTTTTATATTGTTGGGTGTTGTTCATGATAGTTGGTTATGCTGCTGTCTGTAGTGGTTGATCCTTCTAAATTCTCATATGTATTTGCCATTTCATAAGTGTTTGTTTGTTGAACTTGCTTGTGTTAAGCTGAGGATCTGTTACACTACATAGCCAGCATAAAATATGACGGGGCAGAAATTTGAACCCAACATTTGGATCGGACAGATGATTTAGATTGTAAAATTATAGGCAGCTAGTGCTGCTCTATTAGCAATATAATCTGCCAGGAATTGGCAAGGGTTTTCCTCGGCCTTGCTATGCCCGTCAGGACATAATGCACTGCGCCGTCATATTAAACCTGTAGAGGAACTGATTTTCCAGAGTCAAGTAGGGCGTCCTTCTTGAAATAATGATTAGAAGCCTCCATTACGGCTCGGGATTAAACCCCCAAGGTTTCAGTAGATGAAAGGTGGTCCAGTCCTATACCGAAACGGGATGTGGATGGACTTCTTGTAGAGAAATTTTATGTTGAAAGTCTTCAACAATTTATGGAAGCATTTGATTTTAGAGAGCCTGAGAACACAGTTCGTGGTCTCGCCTTCCATCCTTTACAATACCCAACTTCTGCGTCACCAATTCTCCATTGCCGCGCCTCTCTGATCACGTTACCGATTTAGAATTCGTTGGCGAACCAGGTCGATTAAAGCTAAAGGCCTGGTGAGTCCATTTTGTAAGGAGGCTCGGTGTTAGGCCTATGTAATTTAGATGGACTTCCAATGAGGTTGGCCCATGGCCAGTATGAGCTCACAGCTTTTTTTCATTTAGGTGTTTGGATTTTATCTTTCTATCTGCGCAGTAGCCAAGCGGAGAATGATTTGGTTGATGAAGGCGGGCGGTGTTTGTTTTTACTTTTCACTAACTCATTCCGTTTGCCGAGCAGCAATACAATATTGAAGATGGACTGCAATCTTTTTATCGGCAGACCTGCCCGTGAACTTTTGGAATCAGGTCCTGAAATCCCGTGACACACTAACTCCACTAACATCCACTCTCCACCATGCTTATCTTCAACAGCTATGGACTCTCTTTTGGACGCATAATAACCCCGTCCTGTCAATTGCTTGTCTTCTTTATATCAAAAATCCTTTGATTCACGTGAATGGCATATTTAGCCATCCACTAGAACCTATCCCAGCATGAGTTTGCATTGCATGGCTCGTGCGACGATTCACTTTAATTCCACCAACTGTCGCTGTTCTTTCGTATTTGATTCTTTTGCACATTTTTGTACTGTTGTGCATGCCGCATTGAATTTCTCACTGGTGGCGGGACTATAATCAGCAAGATGGTAACTGTTCTCTTCTGTAGCGGGACCACTCGATTCCAGAAGTTCTTATGACAAAAACTTCTTGATGGTTGCTCTTTGGCATTATGGGGGCAGTTGCACATTTACATTAGATCGCAAGCGGGCTTGAAGTTTAGTTTGAACAGACTTCTAGTCGGAGCACTTGAACCTTGTTCTTTAGTTGACAAGTCAAACTTTCACAATGAAATTTTAACATCATATAGTATGTACCAAATAACCAAATGAATTATAACTCTGACGCATTTCCTTTTATAGAAAATTTTCATTTGCAATACGTCGTGAAAGAGAAGAAATGAGTTGAATTCAACCAAGAAAAGCCAAACTAATAGAAAAATCCAACATATATGAATCGGTAAAACATCATATTTTCTCGCACCGTGTTAAGCAATTTTCATTTTTCATTTGTTCTCATATAAAACGATTTGTAAGGCTAGCTGATTAGATAATGGCTGATTGTCCCTTCCTTCGCGTGATTCCTTAACACCAAATCTAAGACCTGTATGAACAAAGCCTGTGATCTTGTCCTATCGGTGCAGGTATCGCCAGCAAAATGAAAGTTACAACTGGAGAAGACATCAATGTAATAAAGACAACTCAGCTGCCTTAATATCATTGGAATCAGAATGTCAAGATTTAAATAATAAAAACAGATCAAAACAACATGCATGTGACTGAGAGAGAGAGGTTAGAAAATACAATAAGAAACAAGAAGGGATTGGACATTTTCAAGTGAGAAAAGAAAAGAGAGAAAGGACACCGCACGCAGAAATTTGCCCCTCCCTTGCCCCCTCAACCATATTAGCCCCCCCCCCCCCCCTTTTTTTTAATTGTTATTATTGTTCTGGATGCTACTGATGCTGTCCTAATAATGCAATATTGTTTTGTTTAGTATAAAGGAACTCCTCAGTTATGAGTTAATTACCTCTTTCCCTACAAGATATGCATAGATTCTATTAAAGGAAGTAATTTAGTAAGTTGATGACTAATTGGCTTAAACAATGAAAACCAAACAATTTTTAAAGTTGCAGCATGCATAAAACATCTCAAACCATATCACATGACAATGTCAAACGAATTCCTAGTCATAACATCGCCTTTGGTTTGCCATTTAGCTAGCTTGTACCCATTGAACTTTCAAATTAGCCCAAAACATGGTTTTGTTCTGACTCCGAACGACTCTTGTATCTTTTAGCAATAAATCTCTTTAACATCTCATATTTGAATTTCTCCTTAATTTGTGAAGGAAAAAGAAAAAAGAAACTCTCCTGTATTCAATACTCTTATGCTCAACAGTGCTTGTCTCCCCCCCCCGCCTTTTTTTCTCATGCAATTCGAAGGAACGAATACGGTTGTACAAGTATATATCTCATGTCGTGTATGAAGCAATGGATACGGTTGTACAAGTATCTCATGTTATTCGTATTCATACATTCTCAGAACCAATATTGTACATACCTTGCACGCTGATGCATTGCTTCACCCTCCTCATGAATCGAAGGCGCCTTTATACCTTCCCACGTCAGGAATTCATATTATACGTAACTGCTGCTATGAGGAGTGCTTTTTGCTTACCACCTTGCCATTTCAGTACTAACAAGAATATATTTTTCTTTCACGCTTCTATCTTCCACAAAGGATTATTCGATGTATAATCCATTGATTAAAACAAAATTAATCATGAGATAAAGAAAGGGAGGGGCCAAAATAGTAAAATGCTGTAAATTAATTATATGTGTGGAGATTCAATTAATCCAATCTTATCTCAAAATGTGTACAGATTAAAGAAAAATGCCAAACCAGCTTATGAATCTAGCTATAACTCTTAATGAACAGTACTCACAGAATTTTGACCCATAGGCCTTCACTTGGAATCTCTTGATGAACCACGTATAACATGTAATGACCTGAGGGTGCAAGATCACCGGAAGGCGGTGTCATAACTTGAATGTCATAAATTGAAGTGCCGACAACGGTCACTTTCTCATTCCCTAGCACCAGCAATCTATGATTCATAGAAAATGAATGTGTATTGAATGCTGGTGCCACCATTGTCACCGAGACCATATCTGTTACTATTTTGCTCGTGACTTTGAACCTTACCAGCAATTTTTGTCCGTAGCCAATGTTTTTACCTTCGGAAGCAGATGATGAGACAATTGTTGGTCTCAAATCATCAAAATTTGGATCCAAATATGATGGAGAAAATGCTTCTAAGCTCAATTCAGTTGGAAATAATACCCCGGTGAATTCATATCCAATATGGGGATTGCTGCCACCAACAAGAACCCTGCCATCACGAAGCAAAATTGCTGTGGAATGGTACATTCTTGGTATTGTACTCGGGTTTTGCAACTCAAACCTTGACCCTGACGCGTCGTCTGGCCGGTAGAGGACAGGGTTCAAGACCGGATCTCGCCCCTTTTCCCACCCGGCAGTACCAGCGCCAGCTCCATTTATGATCAAGACATTTCCGTTTGGAAGCAATGTCATATCGCCCATGACTCTAGCTGTAGGCATAGTTTCCATTACCCATCGTGGATTAGGGTCGTTTATCTTGATCCGGGCACAAGTATCCAAAGCTTGCACGAAAGTACCATTTTCCACCTTAGCAAAAGACCCTTTTGGTGCACCCCCACACACCAAAACCTCAGCTTCAATAGTTGAAGCCTGTAAATTCTTCAATGGAAGCAACACTGCCGAGCCTGTGCTTGGATAGCTTCGTGGATCGCCTCCAGGTATTGCGGGGTAAGTCTTCACCACCTTATTAGTCTTGTGATCGAACAGTATAGCTCGGTTATTGGCGAAAATGAATAAATTCCCATCACCATTGAGAAAAACAAATGGATATAAGTTGTTCTCTATGCCACGATCATTAGTTTCCATCAGAAATGGCAAACTGTAAACATTCGGGGCAGAACTTTTTGGATAAAATTCATAATTGAACTGCCTTCTGCCACCAATAATAATTTGCCTACCATCTGGCAGTATATGACTGGTGGCATACCATCTTTTTGCCTTAAGACCATCACCAACTTCTTCCCAATCACAATCAGCCCCATTGCATGGAGAAAAAATCCTGACCTTACGTTCACCATCATTGAAACCGCCGGTTTGAATCAGCCTCCCATCAGGGACCACAGCCCCTGAAGAACACCAAACATCACTTTGGACCATAAGTGGCCTGAATCTATTAGCCAAAACATCATACTCAACAGAATGAGCAGTACAGTCATATTTGATAACTAATTCACTTGAATCATTCCGACATTTTCCATCTGGTAATGAAAGATTCGACCTGCCAAAGTCAGTTCGATCATAGATTACTACACGGTCATTGCTGAGTAGTTGCATATGCATCGCTGTTATGCCAATGCTATTTTGCAAGAGTTGCCACAGGCCGCCGCCAGCAGCGTAGGTCACTGTCCGGTGGCATGGTTGAGCAGCAAAGAATAGTTGCAAGAAGAGGAAGAAAATTATCGAAGTATAACGAGGCATTGATGGCTGGGACATGTTTTTTTGTCTGTGGTGATGAGTTGTGATGGTTTGGTCGGATGTGGGGTGTTTTTATAAATAATAAGGTTGTCTGGACTTGGACTGAACCGAGAGGTTACCAGTACTTACCACACGCTTTGATATCGCGTGGGATATGATTCTGGTGGTAATCTGTTCAGTGAAAACGATGAGTTTGTTTGAAAGCCAAGATATCCAACTTGCGATCGAGTTGGAGATGAGCAGAAGGGTGTATTTGGGATCGGACCTGAATTGAAGAGCAAGCGGTGAAAGATAAGAGATTGTCATGAATTTACACATATATTATAAGAATGTAATTAATTAATTAATTACTATATGGTATCATAATTTTTATTCGTATATATGTTTCTATTTTTTTTCTAGTGGTAGTGGAATGGGCTTTAATCAGGTGTATTTTAGGAAAAAATAAAATTTGAGATCCACGAAAATAAAAAGTTACAAATCTCTTAAGACGAGATATTGTCATTTTTCTTAATTTACGAAGGTTATTAACTGATATGTCTTGTCACCATTTTTTTTATTCATTTTCTCTAAAATATATTATCTCTCGTATAATGAAGTTTAATCGTTAGTATTTTAGGAAAATACTTAATGTTCTAACCATATGATAATTTTTAATGAGCTTTAATCAGTAGTATTTCAGTAAAATATTTAATGTTTTGACCGTGTGATAATTTTTTTTTAAAATAATAGAAAGTCAATAATTTCTTAGGATAGAGATATTGTCATATTTTAGTTTTCATAAAGCGATTAAGAAGATCTTTGAATATTGATTTGTTATATCGTTATTTTTTTATTTGTATTTAAAAAAATACATTATCCCTCTCAAAATGAACTTTAATAAATAATATTTAGAAAAATACTTCAATGTTTTAATCATATAATAATTTTTTAAGAAACAAAAATAGAAAAAAGTAGGGAGTATAACATACAACCCTAATAGATAGTAGGGTGCTCTTCTTAAATACATTATCACTCGCAAAATGAGTTTCAATTAGCATAATTAGATTCAGCGTACGGGATCAAACTATATATATAATTTTTTTTTAAATAATGTTTAACTGCTGAAAAGAAGTGGAAAAGGGAAATAAAAAAATGATTATGACAAACCCTTTAATTATGCTAATTAAAGCCGAGTCAATCCTGAATATTCCATTAAATTCGCGCTTATATAATGTGATTGAAATAACCTAATAAAAAAATAAAAATAATTATAAAGTTATTTAAAACAAAATCGTGTTAACTTTTAATCAAACCCATAACCCGAGTTATTAGATTTGAAGCACTCAATTTGAAAAAATCTTGAAATCCAATTTCTAATTAATCAAATATTGAAGGATTAAATTAAAAAAAAATTTAATTATACAAAAGGATTTTAAAAAATAGCAATTAAAATAACAAGGATCAAAATTAAATACAAAATAAAATTTATATTTAATTGAAAGGTGAAATTGAAAAAAAATAAATTTGGTAAAAAGATAAAAAAAATTAAAAAGAATGATGATCAAAATTGATATAAAAATAAAAGCAATGTTGTAATTAAAGGGTGAAATTAAAAAGAATAATAGTTTTTACAAAACGTGAAGAAAAAACAACAACGAAGTATTGAATTAAAAAACACAATTCTTTCAATTTTAATTAAATGATAAAATTAAAAACCACTAAAACTTTTACAAAAAGATCAATGATAAAAACTAGAAATCCAAAGAATAAGGACCACATCAGATAATATAATATTTGATAAATTAGGATTGAATAGTGAAATTGAAAATAAATAAAACTTTCACAAAAGGACCAAGATCAAAAATAAAAAATCAAAAGAACAATGATTAAAGTTGAAATTTCAACAACCAAAAGAGCTAAATTGTAATTTTTAAAGGAGGAGAGAGAGAAGAAAGTAAAAAAAAGGGTTCATGGGTGCCAAAACGGACCATTAATGAAGACATGCGCCGCACCAATATGAAAAGAATACGACAATGCTTCCAACAAAACAATTGAAGGGCATTTTTGAATGCTGGTAGGCGCCACACACATCGCTCGATTGGCTCAGGCGCCTCCCATGCACCCTTGGGTGTTGTATATGCACAACCATTATTTGTTTGTTTTTTGTTTAGCTAAATATGAAATTGCCTCTAAATTGACTTTGTAATTACAAAAAAAAAATCATCTTGGAAAAAAAAATGTCATTTAATCTCATAATTAAAGTTTTTTTTTATTATAGGGGTTTTTTTTTGTAATTTCACTGTGTATTTTAATTATTTATTATTTTTTTATAATTATGCAAATACCAAAGTGTCATTTAGCTTTAATCATAATAGCCAAAAAACCATGATGAAAATATAAAAATACCTCTTTGACACTAAGTTTATTTATATATTTTTGCTTCCAATGACATTTTGATCATTTTACCATGCAATTAAATTGAGAAAATATTTATTTTCCCCGCCTTATCTAGTAATGACAAATGAGACATGTGAAAAGACCTTAGTGCCCTTGTATTTAGGTGGAGGGACAAACATCATTACACTATTCCATTGAACAATGATAATGAGTATGAAATTACAATACTTTTTCTAGAGGCTTTAGTTCTTTTTAATTAGCTATAATTTAATAAAATAATTAATGTTTTAACTATTTAATTATTTTTTAATAAAGAAAAAACAGAGGGAGCATAACATATAACCCTATTAGACAACGAGCTATTCTTTTAATTTTCAAAATAATAGGGTTTTTGTAAGGAAAAAAAGAGGATTATTTTTTAAATATTAGTTTTCATTTGGAATTAATAGAGATGTATTTACTTTTGCATATCTTTTATAATTTGAATTCAATTAAAAATTCAAATCAATATCCTTAAAAATATCTCGAACATAAAAATTGATTTAAGCATGTGAGTTAAATTTAATTTACAAGGTTTCAATCCTTTAAAATGACATTAGCACATGTTATTTTCAACTGTGAGTATAAATAGAAGGGGGATTGTGCATGATATTTTATCAAACCTTCATGTTGTGAGTATAAATAGAAGAGGGATTAGTTTTGGTTTTTGCTGAGCTTCTATAGTGGATTTCCTTTCTCTTGGTCCTTTAATGGACTTTATATATATATAAAAAAGTTTATAGTATGAAATACATTGATCCATTAGTTATTAAACTTGATTGAAATAATAAGTTAATCCAGAAAACTTACGATTTAGAACTTGATTAGAATTAGATTTTAATTTGAACTACATAAGATGTTGACCCAATTAAATCAAAATCTTTGCATGAATGAAGTTTTTTTTTTTTTAAATATCATTATATTGTTATGATAAAAATAATTCACATGTATTAATACAAGCATTTTTCCAAGTTAGACCCGAGCCGGGTGGGACCAATATGCTCGTAGTGAACCTTTGTCGACTCCAATCATGGCCTATCCTCGTCCTAAAAGTTGAACATTAATAAACTTCAATTCGTTTTCAGTGGGAAAACAATAACAACTATCTGACTGGCCTTTTTAAAATTTCTAAATTGCATTGATGTCATGAGATGTTGAAAGTTGCTTAGTTGTTTGGATTGAGATTCGAGTGTGATTTGTGACGAAATAAACTTTAAACAAGAGTTGTAGAAATCCCCCATATAAATAAATGATCCTTCCGAGCCGTCTTTCTCAAGTGATCCGAACTGGGTCCACGCGCTCGAAGACTGCCTCAAGAAGTTTTTTTAAAGCTATGGTAACACTCGTGCAGGAAAGGTGCTTTGAGCAGAAACAGCAACTATCGAATGGTATCTCTGTTGCCTTTTTTCCAGCAAATCTCGATCGTTGCTTCGCAGCAAATTCTTTTTTCCAAGTGTATAGAACTAGCTTCATGAACATGCCTCTTCTTTGTGTTCATTTTATCTCGATAACAGGCCAGGGGAAGGCTGCTGCGGTATCAATGTGTAATGATTAAGGAGGCAGTCTCTCTTTAGTTTGTAGCTGTGGAATTGCTTGTGCATACTTTACTCTTTGTTTGACGTCCTTGATGATATGGAAGTATTATATTCTTTTCGTATGTTCCTAAACTGTGTATTTAATATTCTAATTTCCAACAGCCTGATGGCTTCTCTTTTGCCCCTTTTCATTTGAATAATAAATACGAACATTTCTTGTTGAATATTTTATTTCAAAGTCTTGTCCTTCATCATAAAGAATAAGGCTTGATGGCGAATAATACAAGTTTCAGATTGATAATTGCCGATATTTATTCTATAGTTACGAGTTTCATTTTCATACGTGAGAGACCGATACGGCACGAAGATGAGGGAAAACTATAATAGAATATTTACACCAAGTCTCAAAATATCATCAGGATATTGTCCTAGTCTTGATTTTAATTAGACCAAAACTATTGTTTAAAATATTTTTAGCTTTAAACTCTTTTTATTTCTCGATAATTAAGAACTTCTATTATAAATACTCAATGAACATTGTTTTTTGCTAAAAAAATAAAATTAATTTTGATAGAAATGGGAAAAAGTCCTTAATTAATTATTTTAAAAAAAAGTTTAGAGATAAAATTGATAGAAAAAGTTATTTGGAGATAAAATTAAAATTAATGGTATAGGAGTTTTAGTTTGATGAAAGGATAATTGCCAATATTTATTAATCTATGGTTTTAAGGAAAATCATAAAGGAATATTTACATCTAGTCGATCTCTTGAATAGATTTTTAAGCAAACCTCAAATATATATATATATATATCCTCAAACTATTATCGTAGTCTTTATTTTACACCAAAACTATTGTTTATAATGATTTTATTCTCAAAATATTATTTTCCCCATAAAATAGCATTGTTTTTTGCTTATAAAAAGTAAAATTTGAACGAAAAGTCTTGAAAATGGATAAAAGTCCTTAATTGATTTTTTTAAAAAAATAGAAATAAAACTGATATAAAAAATTATTTGATGATAAAATTGACACGGTCTATATAGTTAGATAATAAGTATTAAGATTTGCCTTAAAGTTTTTAACTCTCTCTTCTTTCTCCATCTCCTTTTAATATCCATCTATTTCTATAGGATTTACATCTAAATTAATATAAAATTTCCAACAAAATTATAATTTAAGACAATATTTTAACAACCTCAAAGGCATTCTAGGGAAAAAAACTCGAAGGCTGGCCCTTTTCATACGTGTACAATACATAACCGTACGTATTATTTGTTGGCCTTTCCATTTCAAAGTCGTATTTGTTTTTATCAAGATCCGAAGAATAAGAAAAGAGTCGTGTTCTTGATTACATCGAACAATAGCAGGGGTGCTTTCCATGTCCGAATTGTTTTTCCTCTAGAAGGTAAAGGAAACAAAAGGGATGGTAAAGGAAAACAAAGGATAAGGTAAATCAGTCAACGCTTGATGATTCTGGTAATATTCGCTGGTAATCTTCTCTCATTAGCTTATTTAGATGATAAAAAAAAGGATTTATTTATTTATAATGTTTCAAGTTTGATTATATATTGTCTGTTGCAACTAAGTCAGTTAATAAATGTCCTAGTTTTTAGGATTAAGAGATAAGATTTGATTTATTCCTTGTTTACTAAACCACGTTTGTAGGAGTATTAAACGTGAGTTGCATATTTTTCTGTTTTTCGTTGTAATAGCTGAATCTATATATCAGCTCTGCTTCATTGAATAAGATAAGAAATTTCATTTTCTTCATTTGTGTGTTTAAAAGAATTCTGGCTCTAACATTGTCATCAGTTTTTATAATTAATGATGGTAAATTTTAGGTTTAAAAGATATCTTAAATTTCAACCTTAGCTTGTTCTTTCAGATTTTTGTTCGATGTTAAAAAATCTCAATGTTTTCTTTCATGTAAAAAATCTTAATATTATTTTTATGTATTTTTACAAAAAAAAAATATTGTAAAAAACAACCGCTACCATACTTTCAAACATTACCTAAATAATTTTTCACATCACATGTCTCATTTATTTTTAATCATTGTTTTTCAATATTTATTCCTATTTTCTATTTTTCATCCTACAGCTATTTCTTCGACAAAATGTGTGTTTAATTTTTAATATAGAAAACAAAAGATTCTGTTTGAGTAATTCTTGAAATAATGACCCGTGAGGGGAAAAAAAAAACGAGCCAATTTGTTAAATGTCTTGACCAGAATTTGAGAAACAGTTTTAATTAGTATGTTTTATAAGGTTTGAAAAAGAAGAAACTTTACTAAGCAAAAAATATCTTGTACAGTTTCTATAATCTTTTTGCTTCATGAATTTAATTAGATCCTGTTTGGGTCTGGTTGTTGTTTTGGTTAGGTTGTTAACTCCTGAATTATTATTAGGATTTGCTTATATTTATGTAATTCATTCCATTTTCACTAGTTTATTTATTTCAGAAATGCATGTCTCGAAACTTAAATTAAATTAGATTTTATATAAAAAAAATATTAATCAAACCAAACTCGGTTAACCTTTGTCAATATTAAGGGTTTTTTTAAAAAAAAAGAAATAATTTTATTTTGATAAAAAGAATTATTTATCAAGATTGTGAGTGGATTCGATTACTCGTTAACTCGGATTGTTTCCGGATTAAATCCCGTACTGAAGTTGACAAGTATAAATTTGCTTGCTTGTCAGATTCGATCCCACATGCGGTCCTATTCTTGCGAAATAGAATTGGTTCACAAAATCTTTTGGTCCTTCGACTAAGTAATTGGAGACCAAAACTTGTCGACCAAGAAATGAAGGAATGATCTGGGTGGAAAGTTTCCCTTTATGCAAGTGTATTTTTCAAAGGCTTGTCGAATCTCTTTCGGTGCATTGCTAGCCTGTAATGACAATCTGTAAAGAACACGAGCTCCTCCATCCTTGACGAGGTGGTCTTTTAGCTAACTAAGGTATCTCTTCGTTCTTTCTGATTTATGCATCTTGCAGCTGCAGACAAACTTGTTTTCCTTGAAACAATTTGCAGACAGAATTAATAAAGCAAAAAGGACTGCAAATTTTAACACTACTGCTCCAGGATCTCCACACTAATTCATAAGTTTACACCGGTTTGACTTTTATAATAATAAAAAAAAAAAGGTTAAGAAAAAATGTGGCATATATATACACATGTGAAGGTGCGGATCCAGGATATAAGGTTTGAAGATGAAATTAGAAAAAGATTTTTAAAAGGAGCTAAAATTTATAATTATTTAACAAGACGCAGGGAAAAACCAGTCACCCCTAAATATATAATTTGGCTAAATGTATAATTTGGATTTAGGAGTTCGTTATACTCTCTTCACATTTATTTATTTTTTTTATATTAAGAAATTGTATAATGTTAGAGAAATTAATAAATATGAGTAATTGTTTCCCGAGTCTAATTTTTTTAGAAAAAAATAGATAAATAATAAAAGAAAAAATTAAATTCGAGGTTCA
>Ga0307515_10005801_pt1 | contig 24930 bp, 7 predicted proteins | sample 17_EM_MG_FD_194513 | JGI IMG/M metagenome (GOLD analysis project Ga0307515, IMG submission 194513) | Populus trichocarpa ectomycorrhiza microbial communities from riparian zone in the Pacific Northwest, United States - 17_EM | ecosystem: Host-associated > Plants > Roots > Unclassified | place... | reverse complement strand
ATAGGAAAAGGTAGTTCCCTAGGTATTTATGTTTGTGAATACGTACAAAAAATGTTAGGTCAACTGGAAGGTAGGCATGATGAGGCTATCACATGAGATATTTAATAGTATTCAGAGAGAGAGGAAGATGATAAAAATGTTAGGTTACTGTAAGGTCCTCGGATTCCCAGTTCTTCAGTAGCAAGCAGGGCTTCTGCACAGCCCCCCAAAAGGGCCAATTAGCTACATTTCTTTGTTATCTTGAGGAATTGACCGAAGGCCACAAAAGTTATAATAATAATAATCTGGTTCATATGTCGAGGCTATGGAATTCTTCAAAAAAGTGGTCCACCTCAAGAAGAAAAATATATACACTTTTTATTTATTTTTTTATTCCTAAAATATCATAGAATATAGTTTCTGATTATTATGATTCAAACTATTAGATGCCCAACCAACCGACGGGACATTCATTGCAATTTTCTCTCATCAAGTTCGTTGTTGTTCTTTACGGTAGCATTTGATTACAATTATATAATAAAAAAGAAATAGATATTAGGGATTAAATTATATTTGATTGAAGAAATAAAAATAAATATATCTTTTAAAAAAATTCAGAGTTAATTTTTGTACTTCTAGAATAGGAGATACATGGGGAACTATTTCAACTCCAAAATAATCCAACTAAAACATGTAAAAATACAAATAATTATTATTATAGTTTTAAAACTTAATTTGATGGTCGATCCGAGCAAAACCAGGTTGATCCGGGTCAACATAAAATAAAAATAATTATTATTATAGTTTTAAAATTTAATTCGAGGGTCAACCCGAGATAAGGTTCGGGTCACAGATCGGGAGGGTCAATTCAATTCAATGTAAGGATAAATTTTTTTATTATTATAGTTTTAAAACCTAACTTGTGGTCTACCTAGGCAATTCCTAAAGCACGTGTTGGGAGAGTCAATATATAAATAAAAATTATTATTATCATAGTTTTAAAACCTGACTCGGGAGTCGACCAGAGACAATGCTCAGGTCATAAGTCTGGAGGGTTAACATGACATACCCGTTTCTTACAAAAACAATTATCAAAACAACATTGTTTTGACCAGATTTGTTTTCAAAATATTCAACGGGTTTTTGACCTGTGTTTTATCCCGGGTTGACCTGGGTTTTTGACCGAATCAATCATTTCTCTATCTTTCTTAAACTCAGACCGGTTTAGTCCTCAGGTCAACCCGTGAAGCTAGTCTTGATTTTATATTTAAGGATATATTATTAATTTTATTACTCAATATAAACTAAAGTTAAAAAAAATATCTAATTATTTTTTAAAATATATAAGTTTGACAACAAAACATATTAAAGATAAAATAATTTTTTTATATTTTATTTTATTTTATCTACCATAAACAAACATAATACATAAACAATAAATTTGTTTTATACATCATTACCAAACACAATTTTGTTTTTTTTGTTTTTTTTATCTTGTTTTTTTTGTTTTCACAGTCCCATCTCTTATGTCCGTGACTATAAAAAATCGCTGAGCAACATGCATTATCAAACTATAAAATAAAAACTATTGCTCTTTTTTTACATATTTATTTTATAAACCAATTAAAGTGACATTATTTGAAAAGTAAAAAAAGGGATAATACGTACAAATCAAGCTCTAAAAAGTCACCTAATTGAACAACACAAATACAAATTAGTAATCAAATCAAATTTATCTTCATGGTCAATAAATTTGATTTGTCTAATTAATTATCTTTCAATTCAATTCTTGTTTCCATCTCTATCAATCTGATTAGGAACATATTATTCTTAAAGTTTCCCAGCTGCCAAACATGTTACGAAGAAGATTAATCCTCAACTTGTTCTGATGGTTGACTAGGAAGAGCATGTGCTTGCTTATGTTTAATTATTGAAAACTACAGCCTAAGATGAGAAACCACTGCCTTAATTAATTAGTTGCACAATGGGTTTCGTCTAAAACTAGTCTTAATCATTTCCACTCGCTCTAATCGGATTTTGTTTCTATAATTTAATTATATCCAATTTAATTAAACCTTCAAATCACTGATTATCTTCAACGGAGATTTGCGTTCAGGCTGAATTGTCGTTGGTCAAACACAAGGAACGGACGGCATCAAAAGTACCAAGGAACGAATCATTTACCAGTCAAAAAAGAAGAAGAAAAAGAATGATGCAGGGAGAGCAGAATTACTCTTTGCTCGAATCAGCAGGCTCCAAGGCTTTGCATGCTTCTTTAACAAGACAAATAAGAAATGGCTTGCCTACTGTCCCTCACTTAGCATGTCTCTGAAGCCCCACCATGGCCATGTCAAATGAAAAGCAAAATGATATGCTTTTTTATAGCAGGAAGACAATAGCTAGCTGTGTCAAAGTTGGGCTTAGGAAACTCCGTTTTGAATTGAGCGTAATGAGTAGGGAATTATCTCCTTCTCTGTAATTATGCCCTTCTTCTTTACAAGGCTTTCCTGGTTCACCTTTTTTTTATTCCCCATGATGTTCCATTCTTTCCAAGTTTACTGAAAAAGTGTTAGGTGAGGATGCGTTATAAAATGGGATTGGAAACTAACCTTTTTGGCATTTCACTTGGAAGATGCTGCTCTCGTATCCATGTCCTAGTTATGAGTTGAAGCCATCATGATAAATTGAAAGCGGCAAGCCCATTGACCTTGTTGATTATTCTGTATCTGTAACTATATGCAGAAACATCAACTTCAGACCAACTTTGAAGAAATTTCATATACCATCCTATGTTTTGATGACGGTTGCATATTTTGGGACTAATTAATATTAATTTTGGACGTTGTTTTGCAAAAAATTACTAAAGAAAAATCATGATATACAGAGACACATGATCATTTTGATACATTGGTATAAAGTTTTCATGGAAGATGACTGCATATACATCTTAAGACACGCGCGCATGCACATATATATATATATATTGATAGTGAATGAATTCATATATATAAATATATCTATATATATATGTGTGTGTGTGTGTGTGTGAATTCATTCACTCGAGTTTGATGCTCACAAATTAACATAGTTTAATATATAATTATCTCATAAACGTAAGGACTTGGTCGCAGTGCTAGGTTGTTATTTTCATGATTTAATTGGAATTAGAGAGTAATTAGATATTACTTGGCCTATGAAGAGGTGATTTTTTCATAAGCATCAAACTCGCGCACCTGGATTGCTCCCCAATAAAATTTTGCATCCCACAACAGGTAAATTTATCCTAGCCAAAAAGAACTAGGATTTTGGTAAACCCAATGTTTTACAAACTGCACTAAAACCAGCAAGCCATTGTTTCCAGCAGCATTTACGATGCTGCATTAGCAAAAAGATTTTAATATCCAATCCTGCTGATGCTGACAAAAAAGGAAAAGATACCTTGATCTTCATGTTGTTTATTTCCCAGGCTTCAAAATCAGGTTTTCTAATACTTGATAAGCTTCATTTTGACCTCAACTTCTCAAGAAGAGCCTCCTAAATATTTTAAGTTCTCTCATTTGTCCCGAGCAACTCCTCGTTTTCATGGCCTTAATTTGCCCATTTTCCCGCCCCAGTCTTAATCTTGCACCAACACTATCTGCGCTTAATTCAGCAGCATGAGCATGCTTCTTGAGCTCTGGACTGCTCTCCAAGACAGAAGTGCCATCAGCACATTTACCATCCTCGACATGCATTTCATTTTTATTCTCTTGTTTTGGTTTGATGACATGGTTTCAACAGCTGCTGTAACAACAGAGGTTTTGTCATTCACCCCCATGAACTCTGCATCATCTTGGCCATTACTTTTTCTACGCCTCCGTCGTAATCTTGCACCAATACTATCTGGGTCTGGTTCAATAGCACAGGCACACTTCTTGAGGTTTGGACTGCTTTCCAATACACCAGCGGTATCAACATGTTTATCGTTCTGCCCGTGCATTTCATTTTCTTCCTCCATGCTTCGGTCTGACGACACTGTTTACAGCTGATTTCACATCAGAGTTTTTCTCATTAATTCACCCCCATAATCTCTGCGTCATCTTGGCCACATCTTTTCAGGCAACTTTCCTGCAGAATATTGCCTTCAACGTTCTCTTTATTAGTCAAGTACAATTCCTTCTTCCCTTCCTCACTTTTGAACTCATTTTCACGCATCTTCAAATTTAGGCTTTGATAATGCAAGATAGCGTAAATCTCATGGGAGCCTGCTGATTCGATATTCTTGGACCTTGCTTCACTTCCAAAAAACACCAATAACCCGTCTGTCTGACAAGCTGTGGCCCGATTTCCATTGCTTTGCATGTGCTTCTCTATTTCCAACTCATCATTCATTTCTTCAGATTGAGGCTCTGATAAATCAAGGTTGACATGAACCTCACGGTTGACCTTTGCAGATTCCACATTCTTAGACTGCAGCATCACTGCCTCAAAAAGTCAATGTCCTTTTTGTCTGACCTTCATTAGCCATATTTCTGCTGCTTGATAATTGATTCTCTTTCTTGCTATTGAACTCATCAAGTTTTTTCCAAATATAAAATGTCTCCATCCAATTATCAAATTTTCATGGTAAAATCTCTATTAAATCTTTATTATGTCTTCAGGTCCGTGACCACTTATCTCCAGGTTCCTGTGACCAACTCTTTTCATGTCCTCATAACAAATTATTTCTAAATCCTCATGACCACATGTCTCTAAAAGGATTAAAAATCTTTCTCTAAGTCTATGTGATTATTATTTCTAAAAAGATCATTTATTTTTCTCTAAAAAACATTGACAAAAATCTCTCATAAATTCACCAAAAATAGATAACATTCCAAGGCATGCTTATAAAGTAATATTTTTGTGCAAGCATGACAAATATAAATTTTTACATTATGTATTTTCTCCCCCTCTTTAGCTCGTTAAAGTCTTCCAAACATGTATGTTTACAAGACTTGGAAAGGCAAATGATAATGATATAATAATAATAAAAAAAAAACAAGGTTCAATCTGGACTTGATAACTCATATGTAGGTTACACATGCAACGCACATCGAGGCTGGTGCAACCTTGATATGGGTTGGCATGTGTAAACTCGATAAACCTGGCTACCATGTAACTTGGTTGAGCCAATTTACAGAGCCCAACAAGCTCAACACCCTTTATCTCTCATCCCTTTCTCTATTTTCTCTCTCTCTCTTTTTTTTTTAATTATTAGACTCTATTTTTTTATGCTACCACCATGTATGTTGAGATGTATAAGCTACAACTTCAACGATGACTTCAGTTAGAGCTACCACAATGCTAACTACCATGTGACATGAGTGGACTACGAAATAGAACTATCACCTTTCATGGTGAGTTGCTCCAAATTTTTTTCCAGGAAAGACTATATATTCTCAAGTGTAGTGAGAGAGAATAAGGATATTTTTCAACTCAACAAGATAGAGAGAACATACAAAGCTTCTCTACACACAACCAGAAATCATTTTTCATCCTCTTGATTTTTTACATGCTTGTCATTTGATCAACCAAACTCAAATACTAACTTAAGTATCAGAGTGACCCTTGTTCCTAGGAACAACACAATCCCAAAATCCAGCTAGGGAAAGTCCATTTCAGTGTGAAGTTTTTCTACTAAATGCAAGATAATTTGCAAGGATAATTTCATGTGGAAAAACTTCTAGCTTATGCCAAGATCAGTCCAAACATGTGTTTGGGATCCTTATCATCTAAGTAAGGTTGGCCAACCTCATACTTGCTAAGCAACCATTGGATGGAGACACAAGATGCATATCTCCCATGAATCTCAGGCAACTTCGAGATATTTGAATTAATATTCCTTAATTGGTGGTGGTTACTTCTTAGAGCAAAGGATATGAACCAATTACTTCTTGGAGCAACTATAGAATTCAATTTGTATGTCTCACTTTAGAGGATAAAAAAATCATAGACAAATCTAATTCCTATTTTCAGTAGTATATGATGGAAAGAAAACAATATTGAAGTAGCATAGTTGAGAAAATACACGAAATTGTATTACGAAAAGTGAGAACCATATCTAGCAACTGGCAAACTTCATTGTTGATGGGAAAGTTTCCAGCCAATAAATGATAAATCTTGTAGTCGTTAATAGTGGACTTGTTACTTGTATTAAGTAAAATAAGTGATGGATCCAAATAAAATGGACCACCCCCCCCCCCTCCAAATAGGCCTAAAACATTCCCCCAATATAGGCAAAAAAAACACTCATTAGGTTGGAGCTTGGTACCTCGAGAAAAATATACAACAAAGGGCTCCAGGAGAGTGTGCGTGAGTGTGGTAGCTCAAGCCCAACAGCCAAGGAGCTTGGGCTTTAGATACTGTCTAAGCCCACCTCTTTAGAAGACATGGGCTCGGGCAAGAAACAAGAGCCCATGTAGGGCGTACGCCCATGCTAGGCATACACCTCCGTGGGCCTAGGCTTCTATGTCTAAGCCAAACATGCTCAAGCTTGGGAGAGCACTCCGAGCCCAACATGCTTGGGTTTAGGCAATGCATTTGGACCCATTTCTCACCTCTAATGGGCCCAAGCCTAACACTTACCAGGGATTTTTCAATGATCTCACATGAGTCTCTTAGTATTTTATACTAATCCAATACGTATTATTTTGAGTAGAATATAACTTAAATATCAAAAGAATAAAATTACACTATATCCCCTCCTCTTTATAAAAGGACAAGATTCATGGGCTATAAATACATCATGAATCCTTTAAGTCAAAGGTTCACAATCTCTTCATTCTCAATATTTTTAGCATATGTATTTTTAGAATCTATCTCTCTAAAATATCATTGCACTTTCTCTTTCTACAAAGTTACCGACTTTACCATTGAAGAGTTCCGACATCCATCAAAAGGGACATTTTGTAGGTACCAGTTACTAGTCACTTGACTTACCAGGTACTATCTACTGCTACCAGAGCTACCGATCACCTGACTTACCAGACACCACCCACTACTACCACAACTATCAGACACCCAGCTTACCAAGCACTAGCTTCTACTACCACAGCTACCAGGCACCACCTGTTACTATCACAACTACCAGTCACATTGGTTTATCAGACATCACCTGCTACTATTATAATTACCGGTCACCTGACTTATCAGGCACTACCTGCTACTACAGTTACCGGTCATGACTTACCAGACATCACCTGCTACCACTTACCAACCCTCTAAGCTTTCCATATCAAGTCATCAGATATCTTGATTATAGAGAATGAATCAAATTGCTTGAACTGAGAGATCAACCAATTATCCAACACAACAGCCTTATTTCTAAACATCTTGGATTTTGAGACTCATTAATAAATATCAAGAGTTATTTTCAATTTCATATAAAGTATTTCAGTGTTAAAAATACAAAAAGGTTGGAACCTAACAAAATCTCCATGTAACATTTAATCTCTTCAAATGCCAATGGTTGGTTTTATCAGCAAGAACGAGCAACAAATGACATCTCTAAAAGTGTCTGTTAAAAGTAAAGAGTCGTTGAGCACGCATGAGGAGCAGCTTAGAATAAAAGGAGTTTGCCTTTCTTAAAAATAAGAGATAATGATGACATAACATCCGTAATTTTTTTTGCGAACTCAGTCCCTTAGAAATATGTTGACTTTGGTCAAAGGCCTCCTCTCTATAATGGTCTTAGGTCTTTTTTCATTTGTAGTCCATTTCAGGATCACTTGCTTGAATGAAATTGAGACCGGAACAATTCATAGAATGATTCTTCTTCAAATAAGGATACTATTGACAAGATACACTTTGGAGATCACAATAGCAATGACATTATATTTATGGTTATTTTGCTCGATGGGTAAGAATAGAACATATATATTGTCAAATTTACTTTAAAACCCGATCCAGTATAACATATTCATATCTCAATATTGATTTTAACATAGTTTAAATAATGAATTTACTATTACTATTATTATTTTATTTTATTTTAAATAATATATAATACTCTTATAATAAATACTTATATCTATACTCAAAACTCCATGAATTGAATATAAAGATTAAGTTTCTTATGATAAAATATAAAAATTGTAAAAACTCATTATCATCCATAAGAAAGGTGTCGAAATTTAGTAGCAGGAATTCAAAGTTATCATCACTTAGGGTGCGTTTGTTTCTCGGAAAGTAGTTTCCGAGAAACCACTTTCCAAACTTTCATGTGTTTGTTTGTCATTAGAAAAGTTGGTCAACGGAAAACACTTTCCAGTCAAATGACAATTTTCTTATGATAAAATATAAAAATTGTAAAAACTCATTATCATCCATAAGAAAGGTGTCGAAATTTAGTAGCAGGAATTCAAAGTTATCATCACTTAGGGTGCGTTTGTTTCTTGGAAAGTAGTTTCCGAGAAACCACTTTCCAAACTTTCATGTGTTTGTTTGTCATTAGAAAAGTTGGTCAATGGAAAACACTTTCCAGTCAAAGGATAATTTGGCTTGGTTTCCAGAAAAGTGTTTTCCTTTTATTTCGAGCGGAAAACACTTTCCGGAAGTTGTGAAAATTTTAGAAATGTCATATTATTTGCTGATTATATCAAATTTGGTCCTCAAACTTTTGATTGCTATATATATTTTGTTTTGAATATTTATTTTTCAATTTCATCCCTTAGAATTTAATTTTTATATTAACTTTGGTACTCATTTTTATAATTGTTATTTGCTTTTCCCTTATCATTTTTTAATTGAAATTTTTTATCTATCAAATTTGATCCTCATTCTTTTGATTGTTACTTATTTTATTTGAAATAATTTATAAAATGTTAATTATTATTATTTTAATTTCTTCATCTTTCAATTTTTTATTTTTTAGATTTGATCTCTATTATTTTGATTATTATTTATTTTTTTTGAGATAATTTATGAAATTATATTTTTTTTTAATTTCATTCTCATTCAACTTTTTAATTTATAAAATTTGTTTCTTATTATTTTAATAAACTTGAAAAAAATAAAACATTAATAAGTTATTTTTTCAGCTCATTTTCCATGACATAACTAAACACTGGAAAGTGTTTTCCAACTTATTTTTCATTACACTACCAAATATTGAAAAATAATTCATTTTTCTAGAATTTATTTTCCCATAATTTATTTTTCAAAAAAAATCTATTTCCTAATAAACAAACAAACAAGACGAGTCAATATTTAAAGAGTGTGCAAATTAAGATCCAAAAAGTGATTTAAATGATAACACTGCGAGTATATAAATCACACTACCAAGGTCAAAAATCCTGTTTGAACCCTCATTTTTTAAGAAGTAAGCGAGATTTTGCTAAATCTCTATAAAATACATTTGTCAGCAAATTCTGAAATTCAAAATCCAAGTACTTTTGTCTCAGAACACTGCAAGTGGAAGTAAAATGAAAAGAAATTAAAGTTCATGAATTCAAGCATCAATATTCAAATGTCAAAGTGCTGTTTCCACGTGTGATCATTTTAGCATCAAATATTACAAGTGCTATTCCCCGAGTTGAAGGAAACAGAAATCACAAATTAGAAAATTAAAAACATAATCAGAATTTGTTTATTTTTTTTATATCTGATTTTAGAGAGTGACATTGTTAGTCATAGAAGAATGATCAGCTGAATCTCCTCAATTAGAACAGAGACATAGGATGCAATGGTCCAGGCCCTAGATTTTTTAGCGAACCATGTCGCCTCAATTAGAAGTGGAAGGTGGGGTGTTGTTGTTCATGAATTTTGTACAATCAAATGGCCCAATCCCTTGAGCGTTCTTCCGGCGTACCTGTAAACCATGCAAGTTATAATTATCAAACCAAATACTGGTAAATAATCAGCTTCTCTTCCATAAATTCTCAGGGTAGACTTTCCCTGCATCAGTCTCCTACACACTTCTCAAAACAGTCATGCATTCAACCAGAAGCTAATGACCAGATTCATAAAAATTAAGTATGATTTCATCGGATCATGTCCTACTGTAGATCAATAGTGAATTAAACTCTTAACTAGAATATTATAGCAAGCGGATGAGCTCTGCTATATCTTAACTGAAATTTATAGATTTTATCACCAAGAAAATGATTTTTTAGTTCAGCTCCCAAACGAATCCTACTCGTCCACCAGTACCATTTACAAGACATTAATTATATAAGAAACGTCCCCTCCTCCCTTGACCCACCGAAAAAGTCCCATTGCATCAAGAACTTACTGACATTATTTGAAAAGAGGGTAGAGCAAACAGGATCATACCGGGGACCACGGACCAGGTTCATGTTGAACCTTGTCAGGGGGTGAATTTCGTACAGCACCACCTTTCATGGTTAGAATTTCCTGCAGAAGTTTTTTAATTAGAGGCCACTACTTATGTTTCATAAAATCATTTACTGTAGTCTCAGTCAATTACCTCTCCAGCAGCTTCAAATGCCGCCAACCACTCATCGGAAAAAGGAACCACATTTGGTGGTGGTTTTATAACACAAGCATCTTGTTTCTTGTTTTTAACAGGTTTCTGGCTGTCAATACAAATTTTCAGTTGGATTCTGAAGAATTGGAGTATGTCTATAAAAATAACAAATCAGAGTGATTCAGATTAAAACACTTACAGTGACAATGTTGCAGCCTTATCTTCCGTGGGGTACATTACATCCAACTCATGCTGCACTTCAATGCTGGGACTGCTACTGGTCTGAGGAACTTTAATCTGAGCTTCCTCTGGCAAAATATTCCTATCTGATAAATCAACTTCAGCATCCTGCTGGACTCTCTGACTTGATTTCTCTTTTGTTTTCATTAATAACTTAGACTTCTCATTCAAACAGCAAAACAAACTAGAGTCACAATCATCCACTGATGATGCAATTTGATGCCTGCTCTTGTCTGAAGATGAATTAAATTCCAAGGAAGCAGCTTGATCAATCAGCTCATCATCGCTCCTATTCTTACTATCCATACTGCATTTGTAGTTTTCAATTGATGGCAGAATCTCCATGAAACCTGGCTCTGTATTAACCATAAATGTGTGCTCAGCTTTTTTATCCAAATCTGAACCAGCATTTTTAATAGGACGTACTTGAGTGTCGACATCAAAACATCTTGATTCACACGAGCCATCACCCTGTTCTAAACCAACACCCAGAACATTTTGAAGAGCATCTCCTTTTCGCAGTTCTACAGAAGTATTATTCATGAGCAACAGGCTATCATCCGAACAAAATTCATGATTGTCCAGGGGAGCTTGCTCAATCATCACGTAAGGATTTTGAACTGCTAGATGTTCTTCAAGTTCTCGAATGTCATCAACCATTACTGTAGAAGTTTTATTTGATACCAAAGGACTAATGTTACAATTGTGGCTATCAGATAACAGACTTTCTTCTGAGGACTGCACGTATGCATTTTGCATTACTGTTTCCTTTGTAATTCTATTAACTTGAGCAAGTTCATTTGTTTGTTCCATTATTTCACATTGGTGAATACCATTTAGACTTTCCACTTCACTTGCAATAGTTCCTCTGACATTTGCAATGTCTCTATTACTGCATTCCCTTTGTTCTTCAAGAGATCGGCTCTTAGAATACAACATATCAAATGCTCTTTGACTCTGATTGTCCTGATCAGATTCACAGAAAGAAGTTATCACCTTAGTTTTCTCCATGTCTTCGTTCACATCATGCATACAAGTGGAGCAATTATTCTCTGGAATGGAAGAACCCCTTCCATTGGCATCATTTCCTCGCTGTAAATAAGAGGAAACAATGAATTTTTTAACCGAAGAATCACATTTACTTACTAAACTTTTGTCCCCACTCATATCAGTTATCTCAGAAGCAACCTTAACTAGCCCTTTGTCTACAGAAGGTACCAAAGGGTTTTCCACATGCAAGCACTCTGACTTTCCAGCTGCATTAGAACTAGAATCTTGCTTGGCAGGTGATTTTGAACTAAGAACTCCGGAACTTTCCAATATACCTCCAGAAGCATTAACATTTGATACCATATCTTCAGCACTTTGAAGGAGATTCTTCTCCTTGGATTCTTCAGAGAAGAATCTTTTTCCATGCAATAAGTAACCATCATGTTGCAATCCACAATCATCTGCCATAGCTTGTTCTGTAACAAGGCATGGAAATGGAAGCTCTGTCTGTTTGGCAGTTTTTTCACTTGGATCACTAATACTCATCGACGGCAGATTATACTCCGGCAAAGTGTTTGGCATACTTTTCTCGTCCCTTTTGACTGTTAGATTACCATCTACAGACTGCAGCTGCACATTTTCCACATACAATTCCGTATACAAGTTTCCACTTTCACTAGATTCATTGTTTGTGTACAGTATATCATTACAGCAAGATGGCCTATAAGGAATTTCCAGTTCAGCTGTACTACAGTCTTGGGATTTAAGAACTGCATTTGCACGATTTGAACCACGACAGTTGTTAAGCTCTTCAGCTGATCTCTCCTCAATTGAAGTACCATTGTTCAAGCATAGGCTCAAACTCTCTGCATTAGAAACAAGATAAACATGACAGGTGTCAAGCTTCATTGGCTCAGATTGTTTCACAGTCTGGTCATTGACTCCCTGCATCCTGGCTAACTGATCGTGCACTTTTTGGGTACCCTCATCACTATTAGTACTCATACCTAGAGATGGAAAATCTGAATGGTCACTGTTATCCTTGATGATAGGAATGTATTGTCTGTCTTCAATGTGATGATTGGCAGTCACACAATTTTTCTCTGAAAGACTATCAACTTCTGCTGCAAGGCTAACATTGAATCTAGAATGGGGGTAGTCTAATCCAGCCGCAGTCGTATCTCTACCTGTGAGGCAAAGCTCAGTGACTTTCTTGCTATGTTGACCTTTCTTCAGTTGTTCACAAGGGCCACCTTGCAAGAGCAACTGATTGTCATGAATGTCGTGCAACTGCTGCTGATTACCTAGCCCATCACAAATCCTAGAGTTAAGCGGTGCCTGAAACATCTTCTCTTTATTTTTTAATTCTGAATTGCCTTTGATCTTTCCCTGTGAAGTAGGATTGACAGAAGCAGCAGCATTGCTCCTCATATTCAAGGATGCAGATGTTTTATTGGATGGTTGCCAGGGACACTGATGATTTGAGAGGGCAGCTTTGTGCAAACTAGGAATGTTAGACTCGCGAAGTTTGCTAGTTTGAGTTCTTTCTAGGAGGCTAAGCGAACCAGCAGGTTTCGACTGCACCATAAATGAACAGAAGGGAAAAAAACAAGCATCTAATCAAACATTATTTCTGTTAAAATGCAACTTATTATATTTATGTGGTCATGTTTAAGTGAGCATACCTGACTAAAAAATCCCAGTGATGGCGATGGCATCCGCAAGCCTGATGCTTTTGCTGTTTGAGACTCTGTACATTGCATGTTTTCACTGTTGCAGGAAGCATTTTGCGAGAAAGAAACTGCAATTTTGCTGGTACTATTATCAGAGCCATTTAGTGGATGTGCAGCAACTGGACGTACAAGATCTGGGATCACTTCTGAGCAATTATTTGCTAGGTTAACCTGGGGGTGCTGTGTATTTGTTGATGAATGTTTTTTTGGCACCGGGCTGACCTGTACATATTAAAAGATCCCAATGAAGCAAGCATATTAGAAAATAAGGACATACTGATATGATACAGAATCTGTTAGTCTCCTGTAATCTGAAAAAAAAAAAAAAACTAATATCTTGATATACAACCAGTGATACCAGGAACAAGATATTCCAGGTCACTTTAGTATTACAAAACTTCGAAAAGTTCAGGCTCTCACTACCTTACTTCTAGCATGATGAGCAGTGGATTTTGGCAACAGTTTGTCAGAAGGACCAAGCTCCATGTCTTTTCGAACACTTCTGGTATTAGTTGAAGTGCCCTTTGATCTAATATTCTTCTGACCATCACCTACTATAAATCAACAGAAAATAGAAATATCAATTTGCTTTTCTATGTGAAATTGACTATTCAAATTCAGATATAACAGAAAAGAAACTATAAATTGAACAAGAAAACCCTCTGTAAGCAAAATTTGTCACCCATGAACTAATTATGAAATCTTAGTATTCTTTTGAAAGTCATGCAGATGAAAAAATAGGTTTGAAACTTACAGTAAAGACATAAAAATCTAAACCGCTTTACAGATTAAATACACAAATATACACAAAGACCACCTGGATGAGGAATCTGATTACGTTTCAAGTGGCTGGATCTAGGAGCAGCATAAACATTCGAGGGATCTGGCTTTGGAGCTAATAGTTTTGAAACTTTTGAGTCTTTTGTTGTCGCTTTAGTTTTGTTTGTAGTGGGAGGCCTTCTAAGAGTTCAAAGAAGTTAAGAATAACATTTCCATAGGAACAAATAGATTAAGAACATTGATAAGCCTATGGGGACAATCCATTGTTTCATTATCTATTACAAAACAGAACCTAAAGGATATGAAGATGATGCCACCGGTCGCGGGCAACCACTGCGTTTGGATGCACTTTGACTAATATTAGAGGCTGAAAGAATTTTTCGCTTGGCCTGAAAAGCATGTATAACAAAAAGAATAGTAAAATTTCCTTCAATTTTTAAACAATGCGATGAATGAAACAAGAGAAATAGAACAGCTTAAGCAATAAAAAAGTAAGGTAGTGAACTTGGAAAAACTAACCACAGAAGCTGGGCCAGCTTCATCTCTTGCTAATGAAACAGGCTTTGGAGAGAAGACACGAGCAGCCATGCCTCCATCGGCAAGAGTGTTTGGAGGCAATTCCTTGAACAAATTATCTTCAAGTGCTTGCATATCTGGTAACTCATTGATGCAGTCCAAACCACCGGATAGTAACTCTCTCCCTCCACAGGACACAGGCCTGTCAACTCTCGTACTGAGTGTTGATAATTCTAATGGATCTAAAACACCTGGCCAAAAAGAAAGGAACCCCAAGGTTCGATGGTAAAGTTGAGGTGCAAAACATTAGTAACCAAAGAGGACAATTGATTCCGAGGTTCATTGTTCACCTTCTTCAGTGAAAAAAGCTTTGTCCCATGCTAAGCTTTTCCGCAGATTGTATTTCTTTCGCTTCATCTGCTGTGGCTCAAGATTAAGTTTGGGCACATGTAGTTTGTCCATGGTAACACTTTCCTCGTCAATCATAACATCCATACATGATGAGGAGCTTGATTTACAAGTATCTTGCCCATTGCACTTCATACTCTATTTCTTTCTGCACCATAAAAAAGTCAACAAGCAGAAGCTGGTGAGAACAACACGTGTGAGACATGAAGGTGAGAAGTACATGTTTCTCTTACAATCCCAAAATTAAATTTTAATGTGTATCTAGCAGTAATCAACTATTCATAAGATCTCTTCAAAAAATCCAAGTTGAAGTGATAATTAGTTTTTTCAAGTAATGCCTCATAAACAAGGTTACAGCAACTTCTCCAGAACCCCACTTTGGAAAACAATTTTTTCTTTCCTTAATGGCCACACAAACATCTGAGATTCAACAGGAGAGAGCACAAATGCAATCCACATGTAGCTTTTCTATCAACTCCCAACATTAGTTCGCAGCATAGAACATAGTTCCATATTCTTCCTATGAAAATTATCATGAAAAACTGCCTGCTGCTGCAAATCTATTTCAAGTGAGCCACATTTCCCAGAAAAATCACAATTGCAACAGAATAGTAGGGCTAAGGCGAACATTAACCTGTTATGTTCCACGAAATGATGAAGATAAGGTGTCAGTTTCACAAGTTTTCGTATATAACTTTCCAGATTTCGAACCTAACCAAGTCTCTTCTAAGTGCAAAACCTTTGGCTGCAAATAAGATTAATCGATACAGGTTTCTTCAGAAGTAAACCTAAATAATAAAATTAATCTTCATCCAAAATGTCTTCGCCTCAGCAGTCATTTGCATAAAAATTAAAAAAGAAAATCATACTACTAATAGGAATGAACAAAAAGGAGAAATATTAACCATTGGATTTGAAGTTGAAAAAGGAAAAGAATTAGAAACCCTAATTTGGAGATGGATGCAGCAGATACCGAGATTAGATCTGGAGACATAAAATAGGCAGGGCGTTGAAGAAGCAGCAAAGCGAACGATCTTTTCTCCTCCGCGAATCACATTTCAGTTTTTTTCTCTTCAATTACATTACAAAGACAAATGTAAAAGCAAAATTTTACTCTTTTCAGTTTATTATACTTCAGTTCTTGGTGTTGGTGCTGTCAGCAATAGTAGCGGTTAGGGATTTCAGATTTGGAAATTGGGAAATGGGAAGCGGGAATTGAAAATCAAACTTCCAAATTACAAAACTATCCATTCGTTAAAAAGTTTTTTTTTTGTTTCGTTTTTATACAAAAAAATAAAAATAAATAAATTATATCCGTTGGTTTTGGATTAAGAACGGCCCGGCCTGTCCATGATCCAGGAGCCCAAATTCAAGACCCATGCAACTCATCAAAAGCATTGGATTTGAATAAGGGAATCTCTAGTAATTATCTCGTCGGATAATAAAAAAAAAAAAACAAAACGGAAATAGATGGAACGTATGGGATAAGACAAAGATACGGAGTTGTGCTGGCAAGGTTATACAAGATGACGAATATTTTTGTATTTTGTTTGAATGATGAGAAACAAAATAGAAAAAAATGTAGAAAAAAGTTCCTTGATATACAATTTTGAAACAATAAATAAATATCAGTATTTTTATTTTAGTCTATAATGAGGATTTTTTTTTAATTAACTTGAAATAATAATTTTTTCACCCATCAAAATCATGCTAAAAATATTATAATCATTGTAAAAAGGAGAATACATTATTAAAAATAATATAATTAAATTATAATTTACTCAATCAATAAATCATTTTTTAAATATATTTAATAATAAAATAAATAATTAAAACAATAAATTTATCATGCAAGATAATAATTTCATCACAAATACAAATTTTTTTTATTATCATTCAATCCCCATCTCTTCATCATTAAATACAATTTCTTTGACAACATGATCAATTTTCATTTCTTTATTATATTAATTTTTCAATAATGATATTAATTTGATTTTTAATTGTTATAAATTATTAAATTGTATAAAATACTTTATTTTTTTTTTAGCAATTTATTTTCCCTTGCTTTGATGAAATAAAAAAACCAAACTTTTAGTACAATTACATTCTTAAAAAATATTCATAAAAATTAATGTGTTATATGTGTGAAAAGACATATTTGAGTTTTAAAAAAATATATGTCTAAGCTTATAACGAAGCCCAATCACTACTGGGTTTGTAATCAAACCAAGACACTTGGGCTAAAAAAAATTAACAACTTCTCATTTATCATTGTCTTTTCCGAACTCTATTTGGTTTTTGGATTTTATTATTGAATTTTAATTAATTAACCAGTCATCTGGGAAAATATTAATTTATGGCTTCATTTTCATATAAAAAAATGAGATAAAAACTCTCCACTTAAGATTATAAACACAAAATTAACATTAAAAATCATTTTTTAACAACTAATCTACATAGAAATTCAATTTTAAATGTTTTAGATCTAGAACTCCAAATCTATGTATCTCTCGAATTGGATAATAAAATTGCCAAATTAGGTGTCTATGAGCTTCTTACTATAAGAGCTCTCATTTGGTGGGATCTTTTTTAGTAATTTGATTGGATTTCATCGAGTCAACTTTTTCTCTTTGTTCTCTATTTCTTTCTCTCTCTTGTTTATGTTTCTCATATTTTTTATGAGTTTTGCTTTTATATTTTCTAGTTTTCATAGATCTAATAGTGAAAATTAAGTTAATTGAAATCAATGATTAATATCTTAATGTAATGATAGAGATTGAAGTTATAGAAGGTTTAAAGAGACATTTATGGAAAAAAATAATAATAATTATGTCTCTATTTTTGTCCTTTATGTCCCTTCTTTTTAGATAGACAATAAAACAACTAAAAATTATCCCAAGACAAAGATAGAAACTCGTTTCTACCTTTATCTTTGTCTCTTATCTAATTTAAGAGAGTGGTTATGGATTTAAACTTGAGAACATCCTAATCTCCACTTTAACAACTGTCAAGCATTGAACTTGCAAGGACGGTGAGTTAAGGATGGGTGTTGAACCTTTATGGATTATGTAGGATCATGTCAATCTAACCTAATTTGCTCATAATATCAAGGAAGATGCTCCATGTATCAATATGATTATAGATATGCATTCACCAATTCAAATACCCAGTGGTCAACATATAAGGATATGAACTGAGAATAGGTCCTCTAATTCTTGATCGAGTTCTCAAAATAAATGAAAGCTCATTCATCAAATATAGAAATAAACATGATACAAGACCTAAATATGTGTTTGCCAATCTGAATACTCGATGGTCAACATCTAAAGATAGAAGCCAATAACAAGTCCTTTATTCTTGGGTCGAGTTCTCAAAATAAGCCACAACACATACACCATATACAAAATAAAACACATGATGCATGAAAAAAAATGCATATTCACTAATTCATCAATATAAAAAAAATCAATATCATGTTAACAATTATGCATAATAAATAATCCAATATGTTATGGTTTCAAAATGACCTTTAGGAGTTACCAATGCTAACTAGATGCATCAGGACTGGATAATTTTGACGCGTAGATAAAGCAGGTGGACTGTGACACGTGAGCTTCACGCACCATCACTGACTTGTAAAAAAAGGTTAAAACCATTGGATGTTGGGTCTAAATGTAGGAAAAAAAATTTAGGTTATTTTGGCTAGGATTTGATACAGATCTCAGGCTAATTTTTTGGTTGATTTTGGTGAGAAAAAGGTTATAATTTCAAGCTGAGGGATTGAGATATGAAGGGAAGAAAGGTTTTTAGGTCATTAGTTATTTAGGCATGAGGAATAGGGGTCATTATTACTATACCACTTGGTTTAGAGTGGAAGGAGAGGAGAAGGGTTGTTGTCTATGACGTTGTTGTTAATGGGTTAGTTGTTTATGAAGGGTTTGTCATGAGTTGATTTGGGCGTGGCTATGATATGATGTATGGTTATATTAGAGTTTTGTAATGGATTTGATTGGTTGTTTGGTCAAAATAGAAGGGGATGATGACTAATTGTTTTGGGTTTGATGGTGATCCCTTAAGAGAAGGTGATTGATTCGAGTGAAATGAGAGGAGATGAAGATGGTTGTGTTGTAGTAGTGTGACCTAGGCTATAATTAAGGAGGAGGTTTTCAATCAAGAGAAAGAGTTTTTGGGTAGTGGTTGTCAGTAGGTGAGAAGAAGGTCACTAACGGTCACCGTAGTGGGCCATATGAGCGGCCAAAAGACAAGTGAGCCCAGACACGTTTGAACGGCTTGTGTGGCTCACTTCGTTCACAGTTTATGACCTTATTTGGTATTGTTGGATTTATCTTGTCAATATCGTTTTTTTGGTACTCGTGGTATCATCATCAGAGCTTCAATGTCTTTGTGTTTTTTTTACTTTCTCTCTCTCTTATCTCTTCATAAATTACAATGAGGAGAGAGGGAAAACAAAAATTAAAGTGATATGATATTGGCTACGACATCAAAGAATCCATTAAGAGTGTCCATTGGGTCTATTATAAGGCCTAAAACAAAGTGGATCCGAAAGGAGTTTAATGAGCTAAGTCAAATCTACTACTCTAGAATTTTGTTTACTTTTTGAATTATATTTGAAGCTACATAAGGATTTTGATGCGATTCCAATTGAATTAGAAACTAGACATTTGTACATTTTCAATGATATATGGTAGGCCCTCTAATTCATTTAGACGAGAAAAAACAATGTGTTTCAAGTTAAGCATAATATCTGTCAACAAAATACAAAAACAAAAAAGATATTATTTCCTTAAAAGTTATGGATTCCATTCACTACAAGGAGTCCTTAATGATATTAGGAATTTATGTGACAACCTTTGAGTTACTTATTTTACAAAGATTCCATATCAAATAAGAAGAATTAATTGGTCATAAATTAATTCTTATTTTACAAGGCATTAGGATTATATTCAACAAGGATCCTTCAACAATTATTTATCTTGGGTATTTTTCACTATTATATGCGGTAAAATTTTAGACTATTGTTTTATTTATTTTTATTATTTTTAAACCTTATTTTAATTAGTTTAGACTTTATTTAAATTGAATGCATGTTTGACAAACAATAAGGGTTTTTATTTTTATTTTTCAAGAGTATAAATATTTTTTATAAGGAAAAAATATTAAGACTTGATAATAATATTGCTGCTGAGTTTATTCAGCTTGTGTGAGAGGGATTCAAGCATTTTTTGGTTCTCTAACAAATTAAAGTGACTTATCGAATATTAACTGGCTTCGTGACATCTTCGTTATACTTCTCGTTCATGAATTAGTATTCATAGGGTGAAGGTTCTTATTCCAATAGTGATAGTGCCTTGAGACAGGTTTCCATTGTGTCATACTCTTATCAGACCTATTTTGGCTTTCTAGGATTCATTGTCAATCTTGTTGTAGGTTACGGGACTACATGATCATGAGGCGTATCACAAAGAAAGAAAGAAAAAAGAAAATAACCTTAGAGGCTTACTAAAGCTCTAATGACAATATCGACCAATACCATAAAAAATACCTTGATAAGACGAATCCAACGACACCAAATAAGATCACTAATGAAGAACTAAGTGGGCCACATGATCTATCTAAAAGTGTCAAAGCTCACTTGCCTTTAGGCCACTCATATGGCCCACTCTAGTCACCCTTGGTGACCTTCATAGGTGTTGTCGGATTCGTCTTATCAAGATCTTTTCAATAATATCGGTGGTGTCTTCATCGGAGTTTTGGTGTGTCTCTAAGGTTTTTTTTTCTTTCATTTTCTCTCTCCCTCCTCTCTCTTATCTTTGTATTGAATCTTGTACCCAACAATTTTGCAAATTGAGAGAGTAATGGATGACACTTGTGATCGTGAATTGCAAATGTCATTTGCAACTCTTTAAACAATGCTATTTCCTAAAATATTTTTCACAATATGTAATTTTATCATTTTTTTACTATGCTAAAACAAAAAAAAAATCTAAGATTGTGTTAATGAGATATTTGGATGGCTATTCTAGCATTGGGTTAGTTAATAGGAGAGACATAAAGAGATATAAAATCAAATTCCCCCATACCATCACAGCAATGACCATGACCCACCTTCATCTTCCAACACCTCAAGTGCTTCGCTAACATGTGTCCTTGTTTATATTTTAGCCCTTTCCCACCACCACATTACCATTTTCCAAGGACTTGACTTTTTGACTAAAAACTAATATGATTGAGTATCTCTAAGCTTAGACAACTAGGTTAAATGCTCAGCCATCCTTGTCCATGTTATGGTTTATGGGACATATCTTTGGCATATGTTTTAAACCAAAACTAGATATTTGATTTGTGTTTTGCAATGGGTTAAATAATTGTTTTTAGCAAAAAAAAAATAATAATACATAAGCTTATCCTATGCATTTTTTTGATAGCAGATGCCAAAAAAATTGATTGAAGAAATTAAAAATAAAAATATTGAATTCAAAAGGGATGAAAAAGACCTAAGATAATCGGGGTTAACCTGTCAAATCCTCGAACTGAGTCATAGATTCCATTAGATTCAACAATTTTTTATTTCTAAAATTATTTTTCATTTACTCATACGTTAACCAGGTGCATGAAACTTTTTTTTATATCAACCACCGATTTTTTTTCTTAAAAGGCGAGCCAACCTGGGTTAACTAGTGGTTCAGGTCATAGGATTGAAATAACCCAATTGAAAAGAAATTGATAAAAAACCATAAAGCCAATCTTGTTTTAGAAAAACCATTGTCGAATGATGAAAAAAAGAAGAAAATACGGAAAAAAAAGGTTGTCGACCACCCGTTAATTTTTCAAACCTGTGACTCGAGTCATTAGTTTGAAAGCACCATACATGAAGAAAACGCGAAGCCCAATCCCTTGCAAATTAAACGTTGAAGGATGAAATCAAGAAAAATAATCAATTACATAAAAGGATCTAAGATTAAAAAAAAAACAATCAATTAAAAGAATGACGGTGAAAATAGAAATAAAAAAAATTTGAAGGCAACCCTAAATTCTTGATTGGAGTGTTAAATTAAAAAGAAAATTAATTTTAACAAAAAAAAAAGTCAAAATAATAAGGACCAAATTGAAAAAAAACATTACACCATAAACTTGAAAGATGAAATTAAAAACCAACAAAACTTTTACAAAATATTCTAGGAAAAAAATTAGAAATCAAAAGAATAATGACTGAATTGAAAAAACAAAACATGATAAATTGAAATTGAATGACTAAATCAAAAACAAATAAAACATGTATTAAAATTTCAAAAAATAAAATTTAGAAATCAAAAGAATTAGGAATTTAATCGAAATACTTAAATAAAAAGGAATAAGCTGTATTTTTTAGGAAGGAGAGAAAAAAGAAAAAAAAGGCTTGTTGGCAACAAACTATCGCACCACCTCTAGAAGAATAAAGGTGTACGCATCTCCCACATTCTAGCGTATGTATATCACTCATCAACTTTTTTAATTTTTAATATTAACTAATTGACCTAAAAGAACCCCCGATGGTTGTGCAAATAACAAAAAAATCAATGTGAAAAGACCAAAGGCCATTGGGCGCATGTTTTATTTTTTATTGCAAATCTAAAGATATCTTTTCACTATGTTTTAAAAAGTGAAAGACTTAAATACCCTCAGGTGATAATTTAATTTTTTTATCTGAAAGGTATTAAATTCATTTTTCTATTTTTAAAAACATGAAAAAGTCACATATACCCCTGGTCAATTCACTAATGACCAATAAGTCATGCAAAAAGACCGAACTACCCCCTACTTATAGTCTTCTTATTCTTTCTTGGAAGGGCACAATAATCATTACACTTTAGCAATGAATAATAAATTTAGGCCCTGTTTGTTTGCTGTAAAATAGTTTACATGGAAAATAGATTCTTAAAAGTGAATTATTTTTCGATGTTTGGTAGTGTCATGAAAAATGAGCTGGAAAATATTTTCCAGTATTTGGCTATATCATGAAAAATGAGTTGGAGAATAATTTTTTAATGTTTTCATTCTTTTTTCAAGTTTATTAAAAGAATGAGAACCAAAATTTACAGATAAAAAAGTTAAAGAAGGATAAAAATTGAAAAAAAATCTAATTTCATAAATGATTTCAAATAAAATAAATAACAATAAAAAAGAATGGAGACCAAACTTGATAGATAAAAAATTTCAATTAACAAAAGGATAAGAGAAAAGCAAATAATTATAAAAAGAATAAGGTTTAGAATTATAAAAAGAATAAGGATCAAAGTTGATATTAAAATTAAATAAAATCAAATTCTAATGGATGAAATTAAAAAAAAAATTATTCAAAATAAAATATATAGCAATCAAAAGATTAAGGACCAAGTATGATATAATCAAAAAATAACAAGTCATTTATGATTTTTTCACAACTTTTAAAAAGTATTTTCCGCCCAAAATAAAAATGAAAATATTTTCCTAGACATCAAGCTAAATTTTTCTTTTACTAAAAAGTGTTTTTTGTTGACCAATTTTTTTAATTGTAAACAAAAATAAAAAACTTTGGAAAGTGATTTAAAGAAAAACCACATTCCATAAAACAAACGGGGTCTTAAAGTGTGTGAATTGTTTTCTTAACGGGTTTTAGTGTTTTTTGTTAATTGGTGAGGTAGAGCCTCTATTTCCTTTTTAAAAAAGTAGCTATTAAAGTGATTTTTTTTTGTTTTTAGCACTTTTTTTAAATGGATAAAATAACAAAGTACATAAAATATTTAGAAAAATAGCACAGTTAAGAGAATTGCAGATGACATCTGCGACTCGCGAGTCATAAGTGTCATATGCGGCTCTCTTAAATTCTAAAAATAAGCTAGCATAATTTAAAATAAATAGAGAGGAGAGACAAAGAAAAATAAAGAAAGAAAGAAAGAGACCCCGAGGACACACCGAAACTCAGATGATGACACCACCAGTACTGTTGGAAAGATATCAATAAGACAAATCCAATGACGTTAAGTGGTTCATATGAGCCATCCAATTGTGTTGGGCCTCATTTGTCGTCAGACAACTCGTGTAGCATACTCTAGTCACCATTGAAGACCTTTCTTATTATCGTTGGATTCTTTCCATCGAGATCTTTTTAACAGTATCGATGGTGTCATTATGAGAGCTTTAGTGTACCTCCATGATCTTTTTTTGTTTATTTGTCTTTTCTATCTCATCTATCCTTGTAATTTGTGAAGAGAGAGGAGAGAGAAAACTAAAAACTAAAAAAAGGATCATGGAGGCACACCAAAGCTTCAATAATGACACCACCAGTATTGTTGGAAATATTTTGACAAGACAAATCCAACGACATCAAAGAAGATCACCATAATGACACCATCGGTGACCTTCTTTAGTGTTGTTAAATTCATCTCGTCGATATCTTTCCAACGGTACCGGTGGTGTCGTTATCCGAGTTTCAGTGTGTCCTTGAGGTTGTTTTTTTTTCTTTTTATCCTTGTTTTTCTTTCTCTTCTCTCTTTTTATTGTAAATCATATCAATCTATTTTTTACTTTAGAGAGAGTCGCGCATGTCATGTCATGAGTTACTCTTTAAACTATCGATTTTCTAAATAAAATAAAATTGTACTGTGTTATTTTTTTAAAAGTGTTACGGTACAAAAATATTCTATGTTTTTGTTGGAAATTTAAGTGGATTCCTCGATGTGGTAATTAATTTGTTTTATTGTTTATGGTGGTCTTCCTTTGATATGTGTAGTCAAATTTGTAACAATGCCTCTACTAACTCTCTTGTTCGACGTAGGGACCCAAAAAAACTGTTCTTTG
>Ga0307515_10005800_pt1 | contig 24931 bp, 4 predicted proteins | sample 17_EM_MG_FD_194513 | JGI IMG/M metagenome (GOLD analysis project Ga0307515, IMG submission 194513) | Populus trichocarpa ectomycorrhiza microbial communities from riparian zone in the Pacific Northwest, United States - 17_EM | ecosystem: Host-associated > Plants > Roots > Unclassified | place... | reverse complement strand
CTATCCTTAGCCGACGCTATTATACAATAGAAGTGCTATTATTATCCTTCTCTAAATAAAAAGTTTTTAACAAATTTAAGTAAATCAGATAATGTAATAATAGGATAATGTAATAATAAGACAATATAACAATAGGACCTTATAGAGATCTATAAAGGTAGGAGTTCCCACTAAGGTAGGACATTAGATTTCCCTTCTAAATTCCCTTTTAATTCGTTTAGCTTACGACTCGCCTTCTTTACGATTTCTTCTTAACCATAAATCGCAAGCGTTAAGCCACCAGTCCGCCTATTGGCGAGTCTTCCATAAGTATTCTTTATACTAGCTTATAGCTGTCGCTAACCCTGCTAGACGCCGTCTAAGCTTCCTCGTCGTTCGCAAGGTACTCCCCTAACCTTACTTAAACTAATTTGCCTCCGCTACGCTAAGCGCGTAGCCACCGCTAGGCGGGCCACCTACGGTAAGTAGGCCAACTGCAATTACGGGTACTGCCAACGACTAAATAAGTCGTGCCAACTAGTACGTCTAAGTGCGTTGGTTTAGGTTCTAATAGCTAATAGACTAGGTCCCTAAGGCCTTCTATAGCCGCCTAAATAAGCTACTCGCCCTTATTAATAGGGCTAAGCGCTAGCGGGTTGCTAGCGGAGACACGGCTAACCTTAACGCTCGTGTTACTGCCGTCCAGAAGTCCTTTATAAAGGATATTAAGGCCTTAGTGCGCACTGGCGCTAAGCATAGTTTCTGCTAGCGCCTAAAGGGCAAAGACTTTCCCTTACTCTAAGTGCAGGAATTATAGGCTATCCGTCGTACCCTTAAAGGAATTCTTAATATAATACGCGCTTTAGTACGTATTATAGCGCAGGTGTTTTGCCGTTGTAGCGTATACTAATAGTACTTATAGGCCAATATACCTCCTATTATAAGGGATAAGAAGGAGGATAAGGGTAAGGAGGATAAGGAGGAGGGGGAGGAGGAAGATAAGGAGGGAGAGAAGGAGGAAGAGGAAGGAGGGGAGGAGAGGGAGGATTTGTTAGAGCTATAGAGTATCTATATTTCTATCAGCGTACTACTATCGCTCCGCCGTCGTTCCGTCGTTGCCCCGCTAGTGGGGCGCAATCCTGGTTGCAATTAAAAGTTTTTTAATTCTCCCGCCTACTTTCTTTTCTGTTTACCCCTTAGGGTAAAGTAACTATTATACGTCTCCTTTACGTCCTTATTAATGTCCTCTACTGGGACCTATTTATTATACTCTTTTAGCTAGCCCTTTTACTTAACTAGGTACTATAGGGTCTGGTTACATCCCTTCCTTCCATATACTTCTTCTACCTTATATCGGTCCTCTTAGTCCTCTTAATCGTCTAGCTTAATAGGCCCTAGTAGAGGGTCTCTAGTAGTACCCTTATGTTATTTATATGGCTCTAGCAAGCTAATATAAAACACTGGGTGGATACGGTAAAACGTGGGTAGATATAGTCGGTATGCTTACTTTCCGACTAGTTTAGCTATACTAAAAGGTCCAATAAAGCGTGCTGTGAGTTTCTTACTTAGCCTTTTTAGTTTAAGGTTCTTAGTTAATAGCAAGACTAGATCCCCTACTTTATATGCCTATAGTTAGTAATAACGATTGTAGTATTTTGCCTGCGCCTTAGCGGCATATTCCCAGCGCTTCGCCAGCGCCTCGCGTTTAAGGGATATTCTTTTAATCCTCTTAGAGGCGGCTAGAATAGAGCTATTATCGTCCGCCTAGACCTCGTATTTTAGATATGGGTAAAACCTATAGCAGGCATAGAACGGGCTTATACCCATTATGCTATATTTAGCATTATTATAGGCGAATTCGGCTAGTAATAAGAGGCCTATCTAGTTGCTTTACTTCTCATTACAGAACATACAGAGGTAATACTCTAAGGTTTAGTTCTGGCGTTCTATTTACCCATCTATTTATAGGTAAAAGGCTATACTTAGCCTACGTTTAATCTTCGCAGCAAAGCATAGCTCTAACTAGAACTTACTAGTGAAGATACTGCCGCGATTAGATATAATCCCTCTAGGGGCTCTAAAACGGCGTACTACTTCGTTAAGGAAGAGATCCGCAAGTTTAGTTACAGTAATAGTTTTTACTATAGGCAGATATAAGGCCATCTTAATATAGCGGTTAACTATTACGTATATCGCGTTATATACCTTATCGCCTTGTCTACTAGGCGGTAGGCCTATAATGAAGTCTATTATAATCTCCTGCCACGGCTAATTCGGGCAAGGTAGCGCTTAGAGCTCGCCATAAGGGCAATATTAAGGCGCACGTATACGCTGGTATAGATTACAGGTAGAGATATAGCTTATAATGTCCGCATTTATACTAGGCCAGTAGTACTTACGCGTAAGTAGATTTAGAGTCTTTTTCTCACCAAAGTGCCCAGCTAGGGCATTATCGTGGTGGATTTATAGGAGTTTTATACAAACTGCTGGGTCTAGGGGTATATATAACCTCCCGCGGTAACAAAGTAGTCTAGTGGAATTAAACTACCACACTAGCTTTAAGCGGGCGCGTTAACGGCGTCTCGCCGTATCTACGCTATTACTGCGCTTTTATAGTATAAAGTCATCTTTGGTCTAAAGTCCTTTAATAAACTTAATAACTATTTCCGTACTAGACTTGTAAGCACTTTCTTAAGTACTAGCTTCTCTAACTTAGGTCCTTATTACACGCTACTTAACGGTATATATGCAGGTTGCCTAGTTAAACTATAATACTATATAGCCTAGGCGTACCGCCGTTAGGTTACTGGCTTATAGCTATAGAAACGACACCTCTATAGAAGGCTCGCTTTCCTATACACCTAATAGGACTTTTACTTTGGGTTAGTAGCCCTACATTCCTAAAGTCCTTTAAAGTAATAGTAGCATAGTATCTTCTTCTGGCGGACCCCCTACGCCTAGGGGTCGCCTTAATGGCGCGTCTGCGGGGTTCGTTTTTCCCGCCCTATGCTTAATAACAAAGTTATAGGCAGCTAATGCTATAGCCTATCTGGCTTGCCGTCTATTAAGGGCTTTTACTTTTATAAAACCCTTTAGATTATTATAGTCTGTAAGCACTTCTAGGCGGCTTAATAGCCCCTTAATATAGTATTTCCAATGCTTAAAAGCCTTTACGATAGCTAGTAGCTCCTAATTATGGGTCTTATAATTACGCTCTGCTAGCAAAAGCTTCCTAGACTAGAAGGCTATTGGATGCCAAAGGCCGTCTTTAAACAGCTGTGATATAATAGCTGCTAGGCCTTGCATTAAGGCATTAATTTCTAACCGTGTTAGTAAGCCCGGCGTATAGTGTTGCAGAAGCGGCGCCGTTATAAAGGCGTTATAGAGCCAGCGTATTGCCTGCTCTACCTCTTCTAGCCAACTAAAAGGCCCAGCTTTACGGCCGTTCTTTACTCCCTTAAGGAGATTAGTAATAGGCTTTGTAATAGTAGAGTACTTATAGATAAACCGGCGATAAAAGTTAGCAAAACCTAGGAAGACCTAGACATCCCTATAGGATTAAGGGCTCTCCTATTTAGTAATGGCTTCTACCCGGCTAAGATCTATTGCTATACCTTTGGGACTAATAATATATCCTAGAAACTTAACCTCTTATACGCCAAACCTACACTTCTTAAGGTTTGTATATAGTTAATATTACTATAACCTACGTAGTACTTCTAGTATATAGCGCTAGTATTCCTCTAGATTTTTAGAGAAAATTAGAATATTATTAAGGTAGACTATATAGAAGACGTCTACTAGTCCTAATAAGGCTCGATTAATGTAGCCCTAAAAGGTCACTAGTCCGTTAGTTAACCTAAAAGGTAAAACTAAATACTTAAAGTGGCCGTAACGCGTGCGGAACGCCGTCTTCTACTTATTGCCCTAACGGATACGAAGGCGGTGGTACGCATTTGTTAGGTTTAACTTAGTAAAGATCTTAGAACCTACTAAGCGGTCTAAGGTCTTACTAATTAATAGTAATGCAAGATAATTCTTAATTATTACCTTGTTAAGGCCTCTATAGTCTATATAGAGCCGCAGCTTCCTATCTTTTTTAGGTATAAATAGGATAGGTGCCCCTACGGGACTAGTACTTAGTCGGATTTAGCCTTTAGCTAAGGCGTCGTCTAAGTACTTCCTTAGTACCTCTAGCTCCTTAACTAAGAGGTTATAGAGCGGTCTATACGGGACCTCCTATCCCTCTTCTAGGTTAATAGTATAGTCGCCCTAATAGTATTAGGGTAGCTTTCCTACTTCCTTATATAAGAAGATATCGCTAGCTTCTTTTAACTATGGGGGAAGAACCAGCAAGCTGCTATTATCTTATTTGCTAGGTATTAATCCAGCAACTACTAGGGCGAAGACCCTAGGTTCCTTCTAGAGAGACTCCGCGAAACCCTTAGGGGTTTATAGTAACAGGGACAAGCCGTCTAGCTTCTATCGCCACGCCTTCGCCTTATAGTTGATAAGAAGTTAGGCTTTCTTTAACCCTAGCATACCTAGGGTAACAGTGGGGGATGCGTTAGCCATTCTATAGTAGATAAGGGTTACTTCCCTAATCCTGCCCTAGCTGTCCTTTATTTATAATAGTACCTTATAGGCTTTATAGTAACGTGCCTAAGTTTTATTTAACTAGGAGTAGGTAGGCAATTCTGCGTCTAGTGTTTTAAAGTTACACTCTATTACGAATCGCTAGTTAGTTATATTTACTTCGGCACTAATATTAAGTATTACTAAGGTCTCTTTCTAGATCTACTTAAAAAGGACTTTACCTAAGACAGTAATAGCTTCCTCACAATTTAGTGGTAGCTTGCGCCCTATAGGTGTAAGGGGCTTTAAGGGCGCCTGCCTTTTCCTAGCGTAGAGATAGCGTTTACGCTACTTAGTGGCGGCTACTATTGCTATTGCTACTCCGGGCATTGTCGCCACTAATATCCTAGCTTGCTATAATTTTTGCAGTTTTCTTTAGGCTGAGTTAAACCCCTAGCGGTATTGCTTTACCCCGCCGTTAAGTCGCCGGCGGTGGTTTTAGAGTCCATTCTCCCTAAGTTACCTAACTAAGTAGTCTTTATATTTAAGTTCGCGGCGCGCCTATTGCTTCTACCCTATAGGGCGCTTACGCTCTTCTAGTTTTCCTCTAATAGGGCAGCTAGAGAAACTAGCTGGTCTTAGGTTTAAGGGAATTCTTAATAGTTAGTAATAGCAACCCGTAGCTCTAGCCACAGCTTCGCGAATAGATATATTATTAGATGCTTTATATTATAAGGAGGGTTAATTTACGCTTCTAAGGAGGTTAGGTAAGCAGTAAACTCGTTTACTAGTTAATCGGTTCGCTATATTGCCTTCGCATATATTAGGGCTATATAGAGTTCTCAATTAATAGGACTTTTAATTTAGTTAAGTAGGAATTCCATTAGCTCCTCCTAGGTGAACTACGTATCTAGGTGGTTATCTTTATACTATAGCTAAAGGGTTCAGTTAGTCCCCTTTATATATTGCATAGTAAACGCGACTTTAGTATCCTTATCCGTAAAGCCGTTGTGCTCTAGACGGAACGCCAACTTTAAGCTATTGCGGAAGTCTTGGTGCTCTTATATAGTCTTACCATAATATAGAGTAATCTTCTCTATTTTAACGGCCCGTTTTAACAGAGTGCCTATTATATTAGTAGCCTTCCGCTTAAGGTTCAGACGCATCTAGCTACTATCTAAGTACTCTAATAGGATAGTTTAAGGTTATAGATCTGGGTCAGGAACGGGAGTCAACGTCGCCTCGCCGCATTAACGCCGTCTTAGCACTTCCACCTCTTCCCTAAGCGAGTATAACTTTCTTTACTCTAGGAGTTATAGCTTCTCGTTTTCTAGCCGTTATATTTCTTCCTATATATTCCCTTTATTTATAGCTTCCGGTTCTGTCCGGGACAATATAGGTTCGCCTATGTCGTCCTAGGGCCGATCCCTAGACTTAGTATTACGCACTACGCTAGTACGCCCGCGTCTCGCCATTAGGTTAATAGGCTGCGATATAGCTAATAAATATAGGTCGTCTTCTTAATAAAGGGTTACTGCTATGTAGTCGTGGCCTTTGTAGACCGCTGTGTTGTCGGGCCACTACCCCTAAAAAGGGATAAGAATTCAGTACTGTTAGGACGCTAAGGTCCTTAGGGCATATAGTAACGTAACAACAGTAGCGGGATGCAAAGAGTTTCTGGTTCTTAATAAAGTAGAACTGTAAAACTGAATTCTGCTGTTCTCTAATGCGGGGCGACTACGTTTTGTAGGCGCCTCGCCTGCGCCTCGCCTGCGCTAAGCCGGTTACGGCCAGTGCGTCTCTATGGCCTAATAACTATCTTAATAGGGTTATAGGTGTCCTTCTAGTGGCCGGGTAGGCTATAGGTAAGGTATAGTCTATTATTAACGCGGCGCTTGCGCTCTATATTTAAGATTTTATTAAGGTTTATAGGTTTTTTAGTTACTACTAGGGTTAGGGTTAATATAGGGGCAGAGGCTTAGGTAGGTAGGCGGTAGTTAGCGTTCTTCTTAAGGTTAGCTTAGTGTATATAGTTCGCGAGGTTTTTAGTAAATATATCTATCTACTTACTCTAACCTATATAGTCGCTATTATTAATTTTATAGGTAAGTCTAAGTACTAGCTCTTTTATCTTTAGAGAGATAAACTTTTAGAGTAGGTCCACCTTCTATTCGTCTGTCTTCTTAGCGCGGACTATTAGCTTATTAAGCTCTCCCTTCTAAGACTAGTAATTACGCTCGCCCTAGGGGAAATAGTTAAGCTTATTCTTTATAACCTAGGTTATATTAAGGACCTTATAATAGGCAATAAGGTCTTTAAGTATATCTTCCTTAGTAGGCCATTTCTATGCAGATATATTATTTGGGTTCTTATATATAAGCTCTAGGCCCTGCTTAATAAACTTATAGGCCTTATTCTCTAGTATATCCGAGATATAAAGGATCTAGGACTAAACTATATTAAAGTAGTTTTAGTTCCAGTTAAAAACTCCCTTAATTTTAATATACTAGGTCTTAAAATTAGCTTATTATTCTAGTAGGGTACCTTTTCTACTAAATATTGGCGGGTCTTTAGATCTCTGTTTTTTCTGCTAGGTTACTACTATTATTATAGGGGTTAATTGTTTTAGAACGGCGATAGTCTCTGCCTAGGAGTTAATAGTTCCTATTTAAAAAGCAATAAGGGCACTAAGGTTTTTATTAGCTTTCTTATTGGCGGTGTTTATATTATATATATACTATAGTTCTACTTTAATATTATTAAGGAACTCGTTAGTATAGTTAATAAGAGTAAGGTAAGCTTTACTAGGCTTAAAGGTTTTAGGGTACAGTAGGGAGCGGCGGATTATCTACATAATATTAGGTATATCTCTATAAAGAGGTCTATAAAAATGTCACGGGGGTTCTAAGTTTCGGCTATTTTAGCATTATTAGTGTCGCCTATTTAGGCGCTAGGTAAAAACTAAGGATTATTTTAGGACTATATTAGGGATGTATTGGTTTTAGTAGAGGCGTGCGCAGGTCGCGATTACTCTAGGGCGAAGGTTAATTGGCTAGGGTATAAGGAATTAGTGATCGCGATAGGGCGCAAATTGAAGATACCACAAACTGTCACAGTGCTGCAATAAAGTAGACTAAATAACTACGTTGTGATATAAAGAGGGGAAGAAGGTAAAAAGGGGGTATTATATATAAATAGTAGGGCTAGCCGCCAAGTCACTAGTGGTGGGCTAGCTAACAGTAGGAAATAGTATAAGATAGTATGAAACAGTATGCGTTAGGTTAATGCCGTAATATATTATAATACTAGAACTAGTATATAGAAATATTAAGCCGCTAATTTATAAAGTAGATATATATAAAAGGTAAAAGGAAAACAAATAGTAAGTTTTAAAGATTATTAGTTATAAGGACATTAATAATAAAATATAGTATAAGGTTAAGTAGATAGGCTATAATAAAACTACTTAGGAGCTACTATAGAACTTATAAAACGTTATAGGAAAAGTATAGGAGTATTAGAAGAAAACGGGTTAGGTAATATTAAGAAGGAGCTAAAAATAAAGGGATTAGTTAAAAGTAATAGATAAGCCGGATTATCTAGGGGATCTACTACTAGCGTATTAGTTGTTTCCGCCTTAACTTAACTAGAGTCCTTTTTAGCCTTTTTAGCCTTAAGCTTAGAGAGACCTTATTTAATAAAACGTAACTCTTTTAAGCATACCTTTTTATAAACATTTACTAGACGGCTTAGATAAGTATAAGTATCTAGTTAAGCTTTTAGAGCCTAAGACGCCTTATTAAAATAACATTAAACTTTAATAAGGGCCTTGGCCAGCCTACTCTCTAATCTTTTAGCTATTACTAATATATAAAACCCTAAGATAAATTAGATAAGGAACTAGACAATTATAAAGAATTATAAAATGCGTATATTTAGCGTTAGAAATAGATTAAACGTTATAGGATAACTATATATTCGCTCGCGTACACTTAGCGTATAAAAAAGGTTAGCGACTAAATAAAGCCGCGATTATAATATATACTAACTTCTTCTCTGTATAATAAGAATAGTATAGTATAACTTTACTAAGTAAAAAAATTAATATTACTAGCTAGTTATAATAATTAGACGCAGAAAATCTAATAGGAGGCATTAAGAATAATAAAGGTTATTAAATTAAAGATAGGAATGCTATACCTCTAATAAATAACTTAGAGATAGGAGATATCTTTAAGGATAAAGATAAAAAGGAGGGGGATAGTATTACGGACCTTATATTAGCAGTAGTAGTACTATTAAGGAGAGATATAAATAAACTAGTAGTGAAAGTACAAGAGGTGCCGGAACTAGTTAAACTATAGAATAAGGGGTAACTAAGTTACGTAGTTAGTTATATTATAAGTTTAAAATATAGAAACGTGGTATACCGACGTACTAACGTACTAACGTACTTAGTACATTTCTTAGGCGCAGTATTATATATTTAAAGGACTATAGTCCTTACCTAGATAGTTCTTTTCCTTATAGTAAATCTTAGAATATAATTAGAGTTAATCTATTAGGCAACCACTTTACTAGTTATTATTACGTTATTAACTTCTTATTTACCTATATATCCAGCCTATTAATAAGTCTACTATAGTATTTCCTATAAGGCTTTATTATACGCTTTGCCTTTACCTAGCCTATATACTATTTTAGTATATCTACCTTTCGTACTATACTTTTAAGGTATTTAAAAAGGTTTAGGGAGTAGTAGGATAGTCTAGTAATTTATTTATATACCGTCTTTAATATAGTAGGGGTGTCTGGTTCCTAAGGGGCTAAAAGGGGGCATATCCTCCTATATCCTCCTATTAGATCTTATACGCTATTTAGAACTACTAAAAAACTTCTTAACCTATAAGCTATTATACTATTATATATAAGCCCCTACTTGTTATAGGACACCCCCGTAATACCTTATATATATTTACCTATTTCTACTAACTTAGCAATTAGAGACTAACTACAAGATAGCAACCTAATGGCAATTTAATGGCAATCTGATGGCAATTTACGGCAATTTACTACATTCTGCTATATTCTACTAAGCCTACCAAATCCTGCTAAGTTCTGCTAGGACCGCTTCCTAAATCCTATTCTGCCCTATATACGTATTAACTAAGTAACTAAGTTAACAATATAGACCCTTTCTTCCCATTTTCTTACCTTCTTTCCTTACGTAACGTCTTAACTTCCTTATATAGTTTATATACATAGCTTAATAATATCTACCTTACTATATATTATTGTCGCTTATACTTACTCCGTAATACTATGTTGCGTTAACTACCTATATTACTATTAATATGCAGAACGAACCTAAAGCTCCTATAACGGCCGCCGGTATTATATCCGCACTCTAAAAATAATTAGTAGAGATATAGAAGTCTTTTATAAACGCCCTTGCACAGAACTAAGCTACTTTAAATTAATAATAAGCTAAATAAGAAGTGCGACACTAATAATTAATTAAGGATCTCTAAGAAGAAGTCCGCACCCTTAAGATACCTACGCTAGGGCCCTAAGACCGAACGCTATTTCTAGAGATAAATACGTGGAACAAGAGTCCTAAACCTATAGTAGTTATCTACCCTAAACTAACTACTATACTAAAACAATCTAAACGACTACTAGATCCCCTAGTATTTACTAGTAAATAATAAAAACTCTAATTATTTTTAAGCTAGCTTAAAAATAAGCTAACTAGTAACGCTAACTATTACCTAACTAAAGCTAACTGACTTTATTGCGCCCTAAGTTAACTAGGAGAAAAGGTAGCTAACCTTATTAAACCTTTTTAGCTAAACTTAGTATAAAGTCTAGTTATACTTCTTAAAGCCTTATATAGTAACCTAAACCGCTAAGCTACTACTTAAAGAAAGATAAACCACATAGCTTAAGGAACGAAAAGTTTCCTAGTATACTTCTCCGAATTTAACTATTACGTAAGGGAAATAGGCTGGAACAACTCCGCACTAATTAACAGCCTTATTAAATCTTTAAGCCTTAAACTAAAAACCTCCTTAATAGGCGTAGACTTACTAGGAGCCCTTAATGCCTATATAAACGTTATTAATAAACGGTATAATAATATACTACGCCTAATACCGAAATACGCTCCTTAATATAATATAATAGCCCCGCGAACGTCTACTAAGTTATCTCAACTTAAGTACCCTAACGCTATAGATATTAACACTGGGACCCTAGGATATGCCCTACTAGGGTCCTCTAAACGAGAATAACGCATTAAGCTAGGCCTCTACTTTAAATATAGAAGTAACTCCCACCTCTCTAACTACTACTCCGCCCTATTTCAAAAAGATCTATAAATAGTTAACGCTAGTAGCCCACCGCCCTAATTCTCTAGCCACTATCCCTAATCCTTATCTGGCTCTAGCTTAATAATTAGTAAGCACTATTTATGAGGATAAAGCTCTAACCAACATCCTATAAGAACCCTACCCTAATTACCTCTAAAAGGAAGGTCCTAGAGCTAAGTCGCTCTCCGGGACGGCTCTACTATAAAATCTTATTAAACGTATTTAACGTCATAAACTCTAACTCTTAGGACCGTAGTATAACTATTAATTTCTATCTTTAGTAGAATGGTTAATAGGCTAATGCTTAAATCCTAATTAATATAGGAGCTAGCGGTATAGGATTTATTAATAAGATATTTACGTAAGATAATAGTTTTACCCTAACCCCCCTTAACCGGCATATTAACGTATTTGGATTTAATAGTAAACGCACCGTCTTAGGCTGTATTACCCACGTAGTATTCCTAAGACTCCAATACCTAAACTATAAAGAATTAATTAAACTTTTTGTTACCACCCTAAGTTACCTAGTAATTCTTAAATAATCCTAGATAAAGCTATATAAGGTAACTATTAATTAGGACAACCTTAAGCTTCTATTTACCGCCTCCTATTATAAGTAGAAGTGCCTTATAACTCACTGCTTAGACCTAAAACTAAAATTTAAAATATCTACTAATATCTACTAAGGATCTGAAAACTCCACTAAATTCTATAAGTTATTACTAAGTACTACACCACCCTAAGCTAAGTAGAAGCTTAAGCTTAATATACGAAAATACTAGAAGGACTAGTATTTTACTATAAAAAGGATTCTTAAAAAACCTAAACCTAAATCTAATACTAACTCCGTACCTAATACCGAACCTAAACCCAAATAAGAAATTATAGACAATTTAAGCAAGCTTAGCACCCTAGATATCCGCATAATTAGAGCTACCCTGCTAGCGCAACTTACTAAAAAACCCGAATATACGGTCTTTACTATTACTATAGCTAATATTAAGAAGGCCTTAGCACCGAAGAAGTATACTAACCCTACTATAAAGGTACTAGTAGAGTACTATAACCGCCTAGAGGTATTCTTATTAAAGGAAGCTAATAATCTACCGGAACACCGATTATACGACTATAAGATTATACTTAAAGAAGGAAAGTAGCCTAGATTTGGACCCCTATATAGGATATCCTAAAACGAACTCTAAGTATTATAAAAGTATTTAGATAAGAACCTAAGTAAAGGATTTATTAGAGCAAGCTCGTCGCCTATAGCCGTACCAGTGATCTTTATTAAGAAACCCGGCGGTGGTTTACGCTTCTATATAGACTACTAAGCTCTTAACGCCGTTACTATTAAGAACTAATATCTAATCCCGTTAATATAGGAGATACTAAACTAACTAAGTAAGGCTCGCTACTATACGAAGCTTAATATTATCTCTATATTTAACCGCCTCCGTATAGCAAAAGGAGATAAATAGCTTACTATATTTTGTACTTGGTATAGATTATTTAAATACTTAGTAACGCTATTTAGCCTTATAAATACTCCAAGCTTGTTTTAACATTACGTAAATAACACCCTACGTCCCTACCTAAATATCTTCTATACTGCTTATATTAACGACATTTTAATATATAGTAATAACCTAACCGAATATTAGAAATACGTTAACTTTATCCTATAAGCCCTATACGGAGCTAGTCTATAATTAGATATAGATAAATGCGAGTTTTATAAAATGGAAGTTTTATACCTTAGACTCTTTATTTCTATAAACGGTATATAAATAAGCCTAAAGAAAATTAAAGTAATTATAAACTGGTAAGAACCTAAGAATGTTAAGGATATAAGAGCCTTTATAGGATTTGCCAATTTCTACTAACGGTTTATTAATAACTTCTCCGCCCTAGTTTTACCCCTTATTACTCTAACCTAAAAGAATAAAGCTTTTATCTTTAATAAGGAATATAAAAAGGCCTTTACTTATCTAAAGGTTATATTTACTACTATACCTATACTTTAATACTTTAACCTAGAATAAATAAGTGTTATAAAAGCTAACTTATCTAATTACGTTACGGGAGGCATTCTATCTTAATACAATAAAAAAAGGAGTATTATACCCTGTAGTATACTTCTTAAAGTAACTAAGCCCTACCAAATATAATTATAAGATCTATAATAAAGAATTGCTAGCTATTATTAGATACTTTAAGTAATAGCAACTCGAACTAGAAGGCGCCAGATTTCCAATTAAGGTCCTTAGCGACTATAAGAACCTATAGTACTTTACGACTATAAAACAGCTAAGTTATTATTAAGCCCGCTAGTTAGAATATTTATTACGCTTCTAATTCTTAATTACGTACCGCCTAGGCGTCTAAGGTTAGAAGCCTAATGCCCTAACTTAACACTTGTAAAACGCGCCAGTATTAAAAAAAGCGCGCTCTTACCGAAATTAGACCCTACTTTATTCTAAACTATTTAACCCTCCTACCAAAGACCTTACGGTATATATCCTTAAAATAACTAATTGACTAATTAAATAGATTATAGTTAATAAATACCTAAATAACGAGTTTATCTAAGAAACGCCTAAGCTAATTTAAGATAGCGTTAGACGCTCTAAAAAGATTTCTTTAAGTAAATATAAAGCTCGCGGAAACCGCTTATATTACTAGAACCGTCTAGTTATCCCTAATTACGATAAGCTTAAGCTTAAGCTCTTTAAATATATATATAATCTACCTATTACTAGCTACCCGGGCTAAGAAAAAACCCTAGAACTACTCTAATAGGAGTATTACTGGCTAAATATATATAATATAATACGAAGGTATATCTCTAGCTACTATACCTACTAACGAGCTAAAGCCTCGTATAAGACGTATAATGGCCTTTTAAAGCCGCTACCTATTCCAGACTTAAGATAGAAGGATATCTTAATTAACTTTATTATTAACCTCCCTAAGAGTAGAGGCTGTATAAATATTATAGTAGTTATAAACCGACTATCTAAAATAAGACACTTAATCGCCTACCCTAATATATTAACGCCTGCCGTCGCCTAACTATTCCTAGATTATATATAGAAACTTTATAGACTCCCCAAAACAATTATCTTTAATAGAGGTAGCTAGTTTATCTTAGTATTTTAGAAAGAACTAACTACTTAACTCTATATTAAAGCACTATTATCTACCGTATATTACCTAGAAACGGATAGTTAAATAAAACGCGTAAATGCTATAATAGAATAATATATTTAGATATACACGTTATATTTATAGGATAACTGGATTAACTGGCTCGTATTTACCAAGTTTACTATAAATAATTCCGTCTTAGAAACTACGAAAGTCTCCCCGTTCCTAGCTAATTACGGCTAGCACCCACAAATAGGTTTTAAATCCTTTAGTAATATTCCTCGCCTCACTTATTACGCCTTATAAGTCGCAGAAGCAAATTAATTCGTAGAGAAGATAGAGGAACTATAACAATTTCTTACTAATAAAATAATATGGGCTTAATCTGTCTATAAAGCCGCAGTAAATAAAAAACGAACCCTAGTACTAGCCTACTAAATTAGTAATTTCGTCTAGCTAGATATAAGAAATTTAAATATAAAACGACCTACTAAGAAACTTAATTAGAAGAACGCTAGCCCTTATAAGGTTGAAAAGGTTATTTCTTTTTATGCCTATTAATTAAAGCTCTCGGATACGGTTAAAATCCACCCCGTATTTTATACGTTAGTCCTCTACCCTACTACCCCTATATTAGACACCCTGCCTAAACAGATATAGGACTTTCCCCTACTAGTTAAAGTAGACGGTAAGGATGAGTACTTTATTAAAAGAATTAATAATATTAAGTATAATAAATAGAAACGCCAATATATATATCTTATAAAGTGGAGAGGCTATACTAAGCCCTTATAGGAACCCGTTAACTCTATAGGACTTATATAAGCCACAGAAGACTTTTACAAACTTTACTTAGAACTACTATAACCCCATCTCGCAGAAGCTTAAGTTTAAAGGGGGGGTACTATTATAGGATTCCCCCGTAACACCTTATACACGTCTACCTATTTCTACTAACTTAGCAATTAGAGACTAACCATAAGATAGCAACCTAATAGCAATCTAACGGCAATCTAATGGCAATCTATAGCAATCTGCTATATTCTACTATATTCTGCTAGGCCTACTAAATCCTGCTAAGTTCTGCCAGGACCGCTTCCTAAATCCTATTCTGCCCCATATACGTGTTAACTAAGCAACTAAGTTAACGATATAGACCCTTTCTTCCCGTTTTCTTACCTTCTTTCCTTACGCAACGTCTTAACTTCCTTATACAGTTTATATACATAGCTTAATAATATCTACCTTGCTATATATTATCATCGCTTATACTTACTCCGTGACACTACTTATAGAAAGTAATTTAGTAATATTATTTATACCCGCCCTAGTAAATAGCTAGTCCCTTACTATATAGTAGTTATAAAAGAGCATTATATAGTATATAGACTATATAGTATAATATTTAGTATATAGATACTTACTAGCTATATATTTAGTTCTAAAACATCTATCTATAGTAAAAAGGCAGTTATAGATTTTGCCTTTATCTATTCTTTATATAGGGAAAGAGTTAGTATTAACTATAAAGTGCTTTATATAGTTATATTCTACGCTTTCGCCGCCTTCTTCTAGTATTGTTTCTATTTAATATTTACCTATCTTATAATGTATATAATAGATCTCTACTTATACTAGTAGCCCTCTAGCCTTTTCCGTCGTAGTAAAACTCTACTAGTATAGTACTAGGTCTCCACTTAGTGTTATAGTAGCTCCTATATTTTCTATTCTCTTATAATAAAGTCTTATAGGAAATACTATAGTAGACCTATTAATAGGGTATTGCGGAATAAGTATAAGCGGTAATAATATATAACAAAGTAGATACTATTAAGCTATATATATAAACTGCGTAATAAAGTTAAGACGTTATATAAGAAAAGATGGTAAAAGGACGGGAAGAAAGGGTATATATTATTAACTTAGTTACTTTATTTGTCACGTGTCTATACATCGCTTGGCACGAAGTATCTTCCATCTTCCATCAGATAGATTGTTCACTCTACTGCATCATTATTATCTCGCACACAACGTAATATTAGCCTATTTATTGATTAAGATAGCTTAATCTTATGCCGTTAGCGTACTAATCTTTTTAATGTCTACGCGCGTTCCGAATACGCAGCGCCCTGGGGTTTCTACCCGATCTCAACGTCGTTAGTCGTTAACCTCACTGCATTAATCACTTTATAGCGACTCCGAAGCTACAGCTACTAAAGACACAATGCCTACCCCGTCTCCTCCGGCCCCTCGCCGCAACCTACCGGCCCGTCGCATACTTGCAGAAGACCTAAACGCGCGTCTCGTCGAAGCACAGATCAGGAGCTTGGTAGATGAGGATGCTCGTAAGGTAGAGGCACATCGCCTTTAAATAGAAAGACAGGTAGAAGTTTACGCGGCCACAATGGCTAAATTAAATACTCCTACCGCAGGCCAAGGTGAACCTAAGGCGCCCGAAGGTAGGTCTATTAAACTCCCTCTAGCTGCACGAGACCTTGCCCTCCAGATCCCAGGTCTTTACAAAAAGGATCTTCTTACTATATGGAAAGGCTCTTTCGACCCCAACAATATTGCTAGACTATAGTCCTATATACGCTATTAACACCGCGGTAATATTACTACACTAGAAAATAGTTGGCTAGAGACTGGCCCGCCAAAAGCCGACTTAAAACCACTATATTCTCCCGAGATCTATTTTAAATGCTTTACTAATTACATTATTATCGTCTTATTACTTTGCTAATGCCCCCTGGGCCTATATATCGCTATACTACATTTTATAAATAAGATTTAATTTCTTTTAGGTTTCTATACGTGGAAAGGGGCGGTACTTAATCTGGCCTTAGTATACTACCGGGTTATTATAAACCATGGTTAATTAGAGCCTACTAATTGGACTATACCCGATTTATTTTAATACACTTTTACTACGCCTTTTATAATGCTTAAGAAAGGACTTGCTATTTAAGGCGCTATTAGAAAAAGATCTAGGACCAATACTCGTACCTCGCCGCCTCTCGTATCGAATACTTATAATAACTTTAATAAGGGTACGCCCTACCTAAAAGATCCGTGCAAATTTAAGCATAGGTGTAATAAATGCGGTAGCTAGCATTTAGCCTTTAGCAGGAAGTGTGCTTTATAGCAATCCCTAAGTCCTAAAGTAGAGAATTCGGACGATATCCTAGCAATTTATGGTGTTTTTACAGGCCGCAGCCGACTATTAACGGCCTCCGAGATTTGACTTCCGCGCCCTAATATAACGCCTTAATTTATCCCCTTTATCCAGACGAACCCTCTTATTAACTCGCTATTACTACTACGGATTTAGGCCTGGGCCGCGCTTTTAGCAGATTACCTAGGGCACCTCCTTTTAATCCTAGTTGGTATCCTTACTTTTAGATGTAAGATTGGCTCCAATCTCTCCCTATAGGTACGTAGTTGTAAGAACCAGATCTCTTGTTTTAAAGACCCCGGTATTATTTCTTAGAAGATAGCTAAAGACCTAGTACTTGGCCGTATTTAAGTTGCTTTATCTCCTATCGTTACTTCCCCTCTAGGTCTAGTACCTAAAAGCGATGGCGGATGGCGGCGTATATACAATCTCTCTTCCCCTATAGGAGACTTGGTTAACTGTTATATCCCACCTAAGTTTAGCGCGCTTAAATACACTATAGTTAGCGCTATTCTTAAATATGTGCGTAAGGCCGGCCGCGGTTATATATTAATTAAGAGAAACTTAAAGGATGCCTTTCGGAATATACTACTTTTAATTTAATTACGTTGCCTAATAGGCTTTTACTAGAGGGGTATTACGTATAAGGAATGCTGCTTATTATTTAGTCTTTAGACAGCGCCCTTTCTATTTAATTTATTCGCGGAGGGTTTATATTAGATACTTGCTGAAAAATTAGCCTTCCCGATTAAACACTATCTTAATAATTTTATCTTTATTATCTAGAACGCCACTAATGCCGCATATATAGCCTAAACGTATATTAAAGTTATAGACGAATTAGGAGTCCCTTAAAATAACTCTAAGGATATAGAGGGTACCGAAGTTATTGTATTAGGCTATACGATTAACACGGCGTTAATGAAAATCCGCCTCTCCGAGGAGAAGCAAGAGAAGGCGCTTATTTAGATTAATGCGGCGCTTTACCATAGCTCTCTCTCTCTTTACTAGGCATAGTAACTATCTGGCCGGCTCTTATAGAGCGTAGTAGTTATTTAACTTAGAAGGTTATATTCGCGGTTATTATGGACCTTTATAATAAATTGGCCTGCGCATTTAAAGCGCTATATGCTAAGAAGATTTAGTTTAGAAGTTAGAAACGACCTCTAATTGTGGAGGGAGTCTCTAATTATTAGCAATGGGATACGTTTTTTAGATGACTTACATTAAGATATATTCCATCTCTTTATAGATGCTTTATTGCAGGTTAGTTACGGTAGGTTCTACTTTTATAAGTCTTCCGAATTAGACCACTGGCCTATATATTTAACCACCTTACTATAATATAATGCATTTGCAACACTCCCTCCTAATTGCTAGGTAGAAGATTATATTAATTAAAAGGAGATGTATGTAATCGGTAAGGCTTTCACCCGATAATCGCTGAACTAGAAAGGAGCCTCTATCTCTATCTATATAGATAGCCTTATAGCTTCGCAAGGCCTAGTTAAGACTGTACTTAAAGGACCAGGCAACCTCTCCCTTTAAGCTATTATTTTAGCCGCCGTGCAATATAATATTGAGATTACTACTTCCTGGGTGCCTGGTGTTGATAACAGCCTGGCAGATGCTCTCTCTCGGGGTTTAACCGATAAGATATCTCGCCTATGCCCGCACTGGAATACTTCTAACTTTATGCTTCGCTAATTGTACTATTAGTCTATAAACCTGCCCCCTTCTTAGTACCGGACGGCTTCGCTAATATAATTGGCTCCTTCTTATTAGTGGCTATGCTACTATGGAGCGGCCTAGCACCCGAAATAAGAGCTGGGTACTTATCCGCGACGAACAGCTGGGAGGCCTTTTGCGCCTTGTAATCGGTACAGCCGTACCCAGTCTAAAAGCCCCACTTAGGCGAGTGGATCGCACGGCGTGCCTTTAGGACGCCTACTATACGACAGGTCTCCCCCTTAACCTTGTCCAATTATATCTCTGTACTACGGTTAAAGCATATAGACTTTGGATACTCTATTGCAGTATTTGACGATCTATTTATAAAACGCTTGCTTACTAGGGCTAGGTCCTTATTTCCATAGAAAAAGAAGGAAAAGCTACCGATTACACGGGATATTCTTGCTTAAATCGTTACGGGCGGTTGCTTAAAGTAGGATATTAATATCGATGCAGCCTTTACCGTTGCTTTTGCAGGTTTCCTTCGGATGGGAGAAATTTCGTATATAGCTGCTGAACTCCGCTTAAAGGCCTTTGTTTAAATAAAGGCCACTTATAGTGACGTTAGCATTGCAAAGGACCAATTATTAATGGTTTTATACCTTAAACGGAGTAAGACGGATACCTCGCACTTTAGAGTAAAAATTTAAATCTTAGCACAGCTAGGGGACCCGCTGTGTGCAGTAGCGGCGATAGTTAGGCTTTAAAATTGGGATCCTTAGCCAGATTTGGCGCCCTTGTTTGCTTTTAACACTAAGCCATTTATAAAGGGCTCTATTTAAGCGATCCTTTAAGCTAGACTACTTAACGCGGGAATACGGCCTAACGACTATACTAACTACTCCTTCCGATGAGGCGCTGCTTAACATGCTAGGGACTACGGCTTCGCTGAAGCTTAGCTGGGCCTACTTGGGAGATGGAAATCTAATGTAGTTAAGCTATACTACAAGGATAGCGACGCAGTATTGTTAAAGTTAAATGACTACTTTTAGTGTGGTATTCCACTATTAGCATACGGCGCTAAAGCCTAGCCTGGCTAACGCACTTTTTTGGAAGGTGTGCTAAACTACCTTTCTTTTGATGGGCGCAGGCGCTTCGCTAGTGGGTATTTAGGGTCTTTGCTAGGCTTCTTATAGCTATCTAGCAACTTAAAATGGCCTATAAGCTATGCGAATTAAGCCTCCTAGTAGCTGGCAAGTAGCTATGCGAGACCCTGAATAGCCTGTACCCCCATCTATTAAAAATCCTTTTCAAAATGAGCCATATTTCGCCTATGTGTGAGATGACAACGAGAGATAGATATTACGTGTCTATACATCGCTTAGCACGAAGTATCTTCCATCTTCCATTAGATAGATTGTTCACTCTACTGCATTATTATTATCTCGCATACAACGTAATATTGGCCTATTTATTAATTACCCACCCACCGCCCCTTTTTTGTTTTACGCTGGAAACTATATACTTTAGCTTTATTGTAGCCCGTTAGGCTTGCGGCTGGGCATTTGGGGTCTTTGCTAGGCTTCTTACAGCTATCTAGCAACTTAAAATGGCCTATAAGCTATGCGAATTAAGCCTCCTAGTAGCTGGCAAGTAGCTATGCGAGACCCTGAATAGCCTGCACCCCCATCTATTAAAAATCCTTTTCAAAATGAGCCATATTTCGCCTATGTGTGAGATGACAACGAGAGATAGAAATATATATATAGAGTAGAATATAATTTAAGTAACGGTCTTAGCAGAACTTAGTAGGATTTAATAGACTTAGTAGAATATAGCAGAATGCGGTAGATTGCTATAGAAAGTAGTAGATCGCTATTTTATAGTTAGTTTTCTAATTACTAAGTTAATAGAAATAGATAGGCGTATATAAGGTAATATAGATAATATTAAATAAGGAGATAGATAAAAGGACGGAGGAGCCTCTAGAAGGTGTTAGTTAAGCAATATTAATAGCTATATTATAGCTGCCTAATCTCTTATACTCGCAGGCCTCCTCCTATCTATAAATACTCCCTCCTTTATATCTTCTTCTCTTTTTTTCTCCCTCTTTATCAGAGCTAGAGGTGCTCTAATACTCCTCCTTAGTCTCTACTAAGGGATTTATTAGTTAACGTAGTAATATAGATAGTATTAGACAAGAAGACGGGCGAGAGAGAAGATAGAAAGGATGGAGGAACCTTTAGTAGGTATTAGTTAAGCAATATTAACGGCTAGTTTTCGTTACTTAAAATTATATTATATAGTAATATTTAAAAACGTAAATATATACCTCGTTCTATACTTATACCACTACTAAATATTCTAGATTTTATACTCGGAGCTACTTATAATAGGTATTTCTAGGAAATCTACCAGTTTAAAGCTCTATAATTAAACGTTATTAACGTTTTATATAGGAGTTGTTAATTAAGCTCCCAGGATACAATTTTTAAAGTTTAATACTATAACCTTCTTGCAGCGGTTAAGCAACCCCTAATATTCTTCCCCTCCTTTTCTCCCTCCCATTACTTAGCGCCAGGGTAGTTTTAGATAAATCTTATCGCGATAAGTCTTGGCATACCCTAAATAAATTTTCAGTCGCCTTCTTCTTTTTTATTATTATATAAATATGGCTTTAGAAGTGGAATTAGAAGCTCTTAACTCTATTAATACCTCTAAATTAAAAAATATAAGGTTGCTTAGCTCTTTTAATATAGGAGCATACCTACCTACTAGGTAGTAATAAGCCCATATAAAATAAAAAAGCCTATCTTTTATTCTATTATAAACACTATATAGAGTTATACGCTATATAGTTAACTTCTAACTTCCGAAACTACTTAGTGTTAAAGCATAGCATTACGGTTAAGCCTAAAACTAGTTATATAAAAGAAGTAATATAGGATTAATTAAAAGACCTTTACCTTAAACTGTTGTCTTAAAACAAGATAGAAGAGCTAGATTTAGAAGTACTCCAAGCGGTTTTAAATAAGAAAGTTATTAATAAGGCCCTTATTATATTAATTGTTGCATAAAACTTACTATTTTAAATAGTTAAGTGGCTAGAGTTCCATATTCTTCTATAGTTAATTAATTCTAAAGTAGACGGCTATATAACTATAGCCTATTTAGCAGCTAGTAAAAAGATTTATAACTTATAACTATTGTAAAAGGATATTATATAAAAGAGGCGAAGGGGAATACTAAAATCGAGATCCGACCCATACGGTCCTATGGGGGTTCCTTTCCATCTTATCTTGTCCGCATGGTTAAGCTGAGAGAGAGGATCTCGTCTGTTACTGATGTAGCAGCGTTACGTTGTGGCTAGAGGGGGCCTTTAAATACTTAACCCTTAACGCCATCAAAACAGCAGAGTTTTTATAGGCCTTAGCGCCAGACTAGTCAAAAAAACAACTCTAAAAAAGTAACTTTTGTACCCCTATACGGTGGAGCCTAGGAACCTAGCAGCTACTATTAATGTTCTATTTAGATTGTGTTAATAGACTACTAGAGCAAACGCAGAGACGTATATACGGCTGCGCAGCGCCTACGCAGTAACGTTGTGGTGGTGCAAAGATTTTTTACTAAGGGGTAAGCCTTAGCAAAAAAGTTTAAATACCGCTACTACGTCTTTAATGTACATATTTAGACATTAAATTAATAAGTATTATCCCTTTAGCGTACCCCTTTTCTCCTATAAATACTATATATACCGCATAGCATCTACATATATATATAAGTAATCCGCGCCCTAAGCGTAGCAGAGGCCCCCTATTTTAATATTATCCGGCAACCTAGGTATCTAGTTATAGGGATTAGGCCCCCTATTAAATACTAGATTATTCTCTTATACCTTATAAATAGGTATAAGGGCCTAGGTTTGGGCCCTAGGGTAAAAGCAATACTAAGTTATATACACCCTATTGTAGAAACCCTTTAATAGAGGAATAGATAAGAGACCTTAGTATATAGGCCCGGGCGGAACGCAAGTATTATCTATTAGGAGATATTTACAGGAGACTTAGAAAAGGAGCTAGGGATAGGCACATAACTTAGATAAGCAATATATAAATATAGCAAAGATGGTTTAAATAGCGGATGGAGTAAGATAGGTATTTAGATACTCCTATATAAAGGGAGTCTTAAAGCAGCAACCTAACAGTGTTTTTCCTCCCGTTAATATAGTATGGATATTATCTAGAATATTACCTCTTACGTCTCCCCTAGGGGTTTTTTATACACTTAAAAATGGGGTTTTTCTTAGTAAGGAGGTTTTTCCCATAGGAATTAGTCTGTGTGGACCCATTAGGGGGACTAGGTCGGACGGTAAATTGAATCTTATATATATAAAAGAGGCTGCAGTCTGCACTAATAAATATTTATCTCTCTATCGATATTTACACCTCTCTAAATAATTGCCTTCTCCTCGCGATTTATGGCTATTTTATTAATAGCTAGGAAAAGCTTATAAACGCTCTTCTTAGCCTTTATATAGTAGCCTCTTATAGAAGGGATAAGTAATAAAATACTCTCCTTTTAGTGCTTAGGGACTATAGGATTATATAAAAGCTAGGTGCTGTTATATCTAATAACTATACTATAAATAATAAGCAGCTAGCTTCTCTAAAAAGAAGAAATTAAATAAAATTCTATCTACTAATGGATCCGCTATTAGGGCTATATTCTTAACCTTACTATATAAGCTTTCCTCTTTAAAAACTTAATTAGTTTTGATAATATTAAGTCGTATAAAAAAGGAAAAGAGTTAGATCTAAAAGAGGAGGGGAAAAAGAGTAATATAATTTAGAAACTTAGCGCACTTAAAAGGCTTTATAATATTACCGTATATACCTATAGCTTAGCTAGTTATATAAGGGAGTTTAAAGGTCTTATAAGGAGAAGAATTTCGCTTAATAATTATACGAGATAGAATAGCTGGTATTTTATACTTAGCGTAGTAATTTAAAAAGAGTCTGCCCTTAATACGTATACTAAGCATAACTTTAATACGCTTAAAAAGGACTATCTTAGTCTAAAGGGCCAGAAGGCGCTTTATACAATAAAAAGTTTTTTTTAATATTTTACTAGGTAATTTTAAAATATTAAGGATATAAAGCAACGCTTAAGAATATACTCTTTACAATAGATTTTATAATTAAGCACTTTAATAAATCTTAGGTTAGTTTATCTCCCTTCTTTATTTTCTAATTTAGCTAATATTATATAATAAAAGGGGTATATATCTAATAAGGAGTTCTCTAAACGTATTAGAAATGCTTAGAATATCTTTAATAGGTATTACTATAAAATAGATAGCTTACCCCTTTACGCCGCTGTACTTACTCTTTATCTAGCCCGTTATATAAAATATATTAAGTAGATTTAGAAAAGGGGTAGCGTAAGCCTGCACTTAATAGTATTAAAGAGCTTTAGAAAAGATATTGGAATAGGAGTTTTACGCCTAGAAGTATATCGCTATATAAAAAGCTAGCTCTAGCTTACATCAGGATTTTTTTTTTATGGTAGGTTGTTGCGGTTTGCCGCAAATTGCCGCAAACTATACGATCGCGGCGGTCGTATATAGTCGTTAGCGATTTGTATAAACCGCGCATTTCGCAATAAGTTTGCAGCGTCTACTAGCAAATCGCAGCAAAATACTTAACTACTAAACTAATGCTAGCATTTTGCTACCTTATAATTATATAGCGCGTAAACTGTACAAACTATATAAACTGTATAAACTGTACAAACTGTATAAACTGTACGAACTATATAAACTATACGAACTATATAAACTGTACGAACTATATAAACTGTACGAACTGTATAAACTGTACGAACTGTACGAACTGTACAAACTATACAAATTATAATAACTATATAAATCGTAACTAAATTATTATATATTACCACAGATTGCTATAATATACTTTTAAATATATTTATATTATAACTATATAAAATACAG
>Ga0307515_10005799_pt1 | contig 24933 bp, 2 predicted proteins | sample 17_EM_MG_FD_194513 | JGI IMG/M metagenome (GOLD analysis project Ga0307515, IMG submission 194513) | Populus trichocarpa ectomycorrhiza microbial communities from riparian zone in the Pacific Northwest, United States - 17_EM | ecosystem: Host-associated > Plants > Roots > Unclassified | place... | reverse complement strand
TGTTACCCGTAGAGCGTATGCGGCAGGGGCCGCATAGCGTAGCGTAGGTCACCTGACCACCTACGGCCCGATAGATAGTCCGACCTCAGCCCCCCCTATTTAGGCACCGCGATCCTTACGATCCTCTGCGAAAAGAAAGAAGAAGAAATCAATTAAACCTAAAAACCCCCCTACCGTGATCCGAACAGATACCCTATAATTATACTAGATTAATATTTACCTAGGACCCCCTAATTAAATTATTTATAATATAAAAGAGAGCTTCTTATTTGTATAGTTTTAATAATAGATAATAGTAATGGTAATTAAGGTTAAGGAAGTTCCTATTAAGGTATATAATAGTATTAAAAAACTAGAGTAATATTATACGCTATTACACTATATATATAAGATTATCTCTTTAAAACTAAAGAATATTAGTAAAAAACTTACCTTATAAATAGCTATTAAAGCTATTAATAATTCCGCTAGCCTAGATAGACTTATACCTATATTACTAGTCTTTAAAGCCTACCTTTAAATAATTAATAATTTTTTATTATTTTCCTTTATTATATAATAAGCTAAGGCTATTTATAAGGTAATAAAGGAGGTATAATATCTCTATGCTATATGCTAGGTTAATAACGCACTAGGAATAAGAAATAGCCTAAATACCTTAATTATACTTAATCTACTACTCTAGTCTAAGATATATATATAGCGTAAAAAAAAGGGTAGTTAGACCTATATTAACCTATTATAATTAATAGTTAAACTTATATTATTTAGATGCCTTATAGACCCACTTAATTCTATTTAACTATTATTAAGCCTTATTATAAAAATAATAGTTCTAAGCCTTTATAGGATGCTCTAAAGAAGAACTATAATTAATGTACTTTAAAAGGCGACTATAATTCTAATATAATTATAGTAGAGGTGCTATAACTATAACGCGGTAAAGGTCGCCTAAAGGGATTATAAAATTGCTAATATTCTATTAATTTTAAAGAGTAATTTATTGCCGCCATTAAGAATAAAGTTAGGTTATTAATATCCTTTATAATAGCTAAGGAGAAGGCTAACTTTAAGCTCGCAAAACAGCTTTAAAAGGAAGGTTATATTATAACTTTTAGAGCTTCTTTTTAACTATCTAATAAGTAGGAGATCGATAGTCTTATTATAAGAGAAGTCTTTAAATTTAAGAAGTATAACCCTACTAAGTTTAATAAAGTTTATATCTATAAGTTAAGAATAGTTAATAAGATTAAAGGCAAAGCTACTAACGCCCTATTTAAGAAATTAAGGCTTATTATCTAAGGTTATAATAATAATAGTAAGGAGGTAATTTTTATATAATCTTTTATAATTTAACAAGCTAGTTAGCAAGTTATTATTACGCTAGCTCCCTCTTTAATAAAAAAATTAAAATAGTGGTTTATTTATAAGATATTACTTAAGCCTATACCTAATTAGAGACGCACCTTTAGCGCTTAATACTAGCATACCTTTTAAAGTAAATTCGTTACTAGTATCCTAAAGATATAATTATAGTTATGCTTAAGCCATTATATAAAATCGCAGAGGTAGGAACTTACTAGTAGGTTACTTACAGTAAGCACTATAAAGAGAAGCTTTTAATAATTACTTCTATATTTAATCCCTACTTCCTTATTAAAACTATAGGAACTCTATTTAGAATTATTAGCATATAAACTAATAATATAATTATCTTAGGAAACAACTAGTTTTTAGCTTTTAAAGAAGATAAGTTAATAAAGGTAAATCTTAAAGCAAAGCTAAAGGAAAAGCTTAATTTAATAATACTATTACTCTTTAATAGATATATTCTTTCCCTAAATAAGAATTATATTACTTTACGTCAGAAGGGTTAAGGTAAGAAAATTAACGTTATTAATATCAATTCTTTAAAGTAAGAATATATAGAGCAATATGCTTATAAAGTTTATATTATTTCTATCTATTAACCTAAGGCTTTATTTAATCTCTTTATTACCACTTAACACTAGAAACTAATTAAGGATAACGTTTTTACCCTAAATAAGCGTCTTTTCTAGCAAATAAACCATCTTAATTAGGGACTACTCTATATACCTATTAATCTCCCTACCGCTAAGCTCTTTATATTTATTAATAGATCGTTTATAAATAATAAAGATTTTAGCTCTTAGTTAGGATATAAAATTATTATTATAAATAAATCTACTAAAGAGAATAACTTTACGATCTACGGCAATTTTATTTATTAGAGCTTAACTAAGAGTAAATATATTACTTAAAGCGTTCTAGCATTAGAAATATATAGAATAGTTAGCGGAGTTAATATAGCAATTACAATTGGAACTACCCTAAAAATAATTATATATACTAACTTATACTCCCTCTATAAGTGTTTTGTTAAGCTTAGTACTATAAAGAAGAAGCGCCTTATAATTAACATTATAGCACTTTATTAATCCTATAAACGGCAAAAACTCTTTAAGATTTAATAGATTAATAGTTAAAATAACCTAGTAGATATAATAATAAAGTTAAATCCAAACAAGACTCTAAAAAATGTTTATTAATATAAATACTCTAAATATATAAGTTAAGGGTTAGGTTAAAAAGGAGTAGGAGTATAATAATTTATAGACCCTAATTCCAACTAGCTAATTAGGATTTTCCATCCTCAGAATAGAAAATTGCTATTAGCTTACTTATAACTAGTGCCTTAGCGGCCTAGATATAATATCCACCCATAAATCCTAAGTAAGAAAGCACTATATGCTAAGAGGCAAATTTTAGGACAGCGAGACTTATATTATAATAGCAATAGTAAGTAAGAAGGGTTTATATTTATTACGCTAGTTAAGTAATATTTATATATAGATGGCATCTATAAAAAAAGAGTTACTAGTGTCGGGAATAAATCAATCAATCATTATATAATGCCGTGGCGCTAGTATAGCGAAGAGGCCTAAGCTTCTCGCCGTCCCTTATTTTAGACAATAAGCTTTTTAACCAACATTACTGTAACCTACTTAAGTAGTCGTTATTGGTAAGTCACCCTATGTGACTAACAATGGCTAAAATAACGGTATAGTTAGCGTAACTCTAACTTAGTTAAGTGGCTTTAAGTAATACTCTTTTCTAGTTAATAAAGGAGCAACTAGAGGTAACCCTACTTATATATAACAGGCATCTAATTATCTCCCTATATAAGTATATTCTTAAGGTTATTAAGCTTAACGCCTAATTTATTTATATTTTTAATATAAAATAAAAATAGGGTGTTTATAAAAATAATACAAAAAGTAATATACCCTAAGGGGGTTTAGACCCTAATTATGCTAAGAGAGATTATAGTACCCTTACTAAAATAAATTGTATATTAGCCTATTATTAAATAGTTAATCTAAATAAAGTTATTAAGCTACTAAAGGGCTTAAACTTAAGGTTCTCCTACTATAGATACTCCTGCGGCTCTAGTATCTAGTATAATACTATAGAAGATATTTACTAAGTATTTATTATTAAAGGAGAACGCGGAACTCTTCTTTAGCTTATTAAAGATATCTAACTTTATAATAGAATAAAGCGTAGATTAGTTATTAAAAACAGTAATAGTTTATAAGCTATTTACCTTATTATACTTAGTAAAGTATTAGTTAGGAAAGTGGTCCTTGATTTCTATATCTATAAAAAGCTGTTTAGTTTTATTAACCTTACCCTTAAGATCTTCTATGTCTTTATATTAAACTAGGAAGCTTTAAAAGTAGGCTATAATAACCTTATAATTTTTAACATTTCTTATACTTTAGTAAAACTTATTATATACCTCCTTTTACTTATTAAGAGAGTGCCTAGTTAACTAGTAAATTAGCTTCTTATAAATATAATACTTCTTTTAGTAATTACTTTAAAATAAACTTCTATAAGGACCTTTATAATTGCCTTATTGTAACAAAGGCTTATAGTAGAAACTACGGTAGACTTTATTAATAGGCTAGGTATATAGGTAAACAAGAAGTTAATAACGTAATAATAATTAGTAGAGTAGTTGCCTAATAGATTAACTCTAATTATATTCTGAGATTTACTATAAAGGAGAGAACTATCTAAGTAGGGACTGTGGTCCTTTAAATATACAACCGTACTCCTAAGAAATCCCCTTTATACGTAAGGTATGTGTACTCTATTTACTCTATTACGAATTATATAGATTCTATAGATTATAGAGATTACGTTATATAACCTTAGTTACTATTCCTTATTATATAGCTTTATTAGCTCTATTTTAAACCATACTTAAATTAATTAACTAGCTTCTTCTAACTCCTCTCTAAGTGGTTATAATATTATACTTAAAGCGTCTGTAATACCATTTCCCTCCTTTTTATTTTTATCCTTAAAGATCCTAAATATCTCTAAGTTGTTTACTGGAGGTATAATATCCATTTAATTAATTTAGTTAATATTATTACTTATTATACCTAAAGCCTCTTCTTTTTCTTTAACTGCTTATTATACTCGCGCTATTGCTATAATACTATCTCTTAGTGAGATTATACTATCTCCGTGTTCTCGCTGTTTAAAAAAGGGGTTAGTCTATATTATATTAGCGAGTCCATCTTTATAATAACCGTCCTTTTACTTAAAGTATACTAAAGCAAATATTTATTTATTTTATAATGTTTACTTTATCTTTAATACTAAATATACGTAACTTATTATCCTTAATAGTCGTCTGGTTCCTTAATTAATTTATCTTAAGGTTTTATATTTAATCTACTACTGCTTAGCTAAATAATAAACTATCTATTACTCTAGCGAAATTATATTATTCTTATAATGTTAAATAAGAGGCTGCTAAGGCTTAGTAAAGGGCCCTTAATTCTTACCTTATTGCGTCCGCTTGGTTAATCCGTCTTAAGAAGGTTTATAAAAAGGTCTATTCTAAGGAGTAGAAACTTATAAAATAAGGCTTATAAAAACTTAGCAATAAAAAAACAGATTTTCTTCTATCTAAGAAGGAAATAGATCTAAGTAGTTTGGCAACTGCTCTTCTTAGGTCCCCCTTAGGTAATTTATTTTTTAGTAATTCTTTTTTATTAATACTGCCTAACCTAATCTCTTTTAATACTCCTATACCTTTCCTATAGCGTTCTTTAGATTCTCTAGTAGTTCCTAGGTAGTTTTATTATAGCCTATTTACTTAACCTTATACTATATTTTATTATTAATGTCCTTATAACTAATAATCTTTAAAACTTACTATTTATCTTCTTCTTATCCTCTATATATGTTTACTTTATAGACTAGTAGCTTAATATTTCCGTGTACTAGCTCTAGCATTATAATATACTATATAGGGTAGATCTTTATCTTAGCTAGTAGGTTTAACTTAAACGTAACTAGTGAAATCCTTTAAATAATTTTAAAAGGTCTTAGTCTAACGTAGTTTAACTTCTTACTTAGTTATTAACTCTTAAAATTTTTATATAGTAGCCATACTTTATCTCCTTCCTTAAAATCTAGTCCCTTAGATCTCTTAGTATTATAGTACTTTTTTATTCTCTTTTATACTCTTTTTACTAATTCTATAAGGTCTATATAAAGGTTTATTAATATCTTTATTCTTTTTTTAGCTGTACTACTCGTTTTTTTTACTTACCGTAGTAATAACGATATTCTTAGCTTATATCCGTAATTTGCCTTAAATAGTAATATGCCTATTCCTTTCTATAGTATTATATTATATATAAATTATATAATTAGTAATAGCAATACCTAATTATTCTATACGTAATTAATATAATGCCTTAGATACTATTCTAGCGTCTAATTTAATCTTTCTATTTAGCTGTCTGTCTGTGGATAATATATAGTAGAAGTTACTGCTTAAACTCCTTACTCCGCTAAAAATACCTTTTAAAATGCTGCTATAAATCTTAGATCTCTATCTAATATAATCTTACTTAGTGCTCTATATCTTACGAATACTTCTTTAATATAGATTCTAGCGATATCTTCTACTAATATTTCTTCTGTGTATACTATAAAGTATCCCTATTTTATAAGCTTGTCTACTATTACTAAGATTATATTATAATCTTATCCGGTAATAGGATTTCTTAACTTTAGTAACTTAATAATAAAGTCCTATAATATAACTTCCTATAGTCTCTCTAGTATTTTAATAGGTTATAGCCCTCTATATGGCTTATGTCTTATTAGTTTATTCCTTTAATAATTTAAATACTCTTTTATTACTTTTCTTATAATATTCTAGATTTCATTAATAATATATACTTCTTAAAGTCTTAACACTAAGCCTATTGCTCTATTATGTCCCTAAGTTATTCCCTTATAAAAATCTTCTATAAAATACTCTACTATGCTTTTTAGGATATACTTTACATCTTAATTCTTATATATATCTACTTATAAATCTTTTAGCTATACTTTTAGGATTCTCTATACCTAAAAGCTTTTTAGTGTCTTATAGACTTTTCCTAGTTTATTATTTTCTTAAGTTACTACTAGTTTAGGGTAATTGTATCTAATTAATCCGTCCTTATCTCTGTGTAGTATTACTCCTAATAGTTTCTTATTATTTTATAGTTTAGCCTTTCTACTAAGTATATCTGCTCTTATATTCTTAGTTCCTTTAGTATACTAAATCTTAAAATAGTATTCTATAAGCATCTCCGCCTATTTAACTTATCTTTAATTAAGTTTTATTATTATTAGGAACCCTATTAGGTTTTTATAATCCATTTTAACTATAAATAATTTCTTTACGCCTTATAAAAATGCCCTCTATTTCTTAAGTACTATAATTATACCTAATAACTCCTTATTATAGACGTTATAGTTTAACTTTAGTAGTGTTATCTTCCTACTATAATATGTTACTGGATGCTATGCATCCTTATACTTTTATAGCAAATATGCTCCTAGTATATAGTTTACTATATCTATTTCTATAACTATATCTAGTCCTAGTTAATAAATCTTAAGGATTAGCTCCTAGGTAAATAACTCTTTAAGTTCCTTAAATAACTTTTTTTATTTATTTCCCTATACCTATAGTTTCTCTTTCTTCATAAGCCTAGTAAATGGTTTAATATTCTTTAACTATTATACTAATAATAATAATAATAATTCATTGCTTAACGTCCGATTTGGATCCCTATTGGGCCCACGCGGACTACTCCTTATATACATGTGGGGAGAAAACTCTATTTGAGAAAACCCCGTAATCCATCTCCCCGCCTTTTAGGACTCGCCTATAAGGCGCCTACGAGTTACCTATGGTGCTCCTACTACCTTACTTTTTGACCTCTTTAGGAACCACTGCTGCTATAACAAGCCTACGGACGCGCTAGTATTGTAAACTTTACTCTACTACTATAGAGTCATCAGGGGGCACCCGTTGCTCGCCCCCCTGCCTTCTATTGCCATTTCCTTTGCAACCCAGAACTGGTTTAGTACATTTTGGCTAATAAGCTACTAGGTAACCGCCTTAAGGCCTTTTTATATTAAGAGCAGTGTCTTATAGTTTTCTGTGCCAGCTACTAAGAGCATTGCTTCTCGATTAGTATGTAAGGGGCATAGCAGTATTACGTGCTTTAGTATCTGTCTTGGCCAGCTATATTCGCATCTTAGGCTACCTACTAGGACACCTACCTAGTAGAGCCAGTCTTTTAGTCCTATTCCTCCTGTTCTTAAGAGTGTTGCCATTATGTTTTCTGCCTTTATTAGGCCTTCTTAGAGCCCTAGGGTATTTACCCCCTATGGCGTTAACCATGCTACGGCTTAGGTTCTTCTTGCCTTAGTTAACCTCTATACCTTTAACTCCTATACGCCTCTCTAGCGTTGGTTTAGCCAGTATTACATTACGGTAGTTAGTTTTCCGGCGTTCTTTTATACTTTACTTCGGCTCTTTTCTCTCTCTTACTGTTATCCTTGCTGGCCTCTTACATATCTCCCTTCTTCCTCTATATAGGCCTAGGCCCTAAAGCAGCACCATTTTTCTTCCGCTTTCTTTACCTATTTCTCCAATATATCTTCCCTACTTTAGGGTTGTTAGTTTATTCTCCTATAAGGCGCCCTAGGGTCCCTCTATAGTTTATTTAGGCGTATCTTAATATACTTTATAACATTAGAGTTGCGTTCCTTTTACGCCCTTTACATTGTAGTGGCTTCAATATATAGTTATAGGGGGGGAATATTAGCTTCCTTCTTAAGCAGTACTGTGGCCGTTTGCTTATATCTGCCTGTTATACTCTAAAGGTAGGCTATTTAGACCTTTTAGAGTGGTTTAAGGAGCAATTTAGGGGGGCCTTTTTTAGATTCTCTAATGGCCCAAATACTGGACCTATACGTTATGGTTGGCCGGACAACTGCTATATATAGTAGGCGTGACCTCTAGAAGCATGGGCCCTATATAGAATTAACGATCCTAGATAATGCGATATACTGTGCTTGGCCCTTACAGGCTGCTTAGGCCGTATGTGCGCTCTATTAGAGCTTACTATCTACCTATACTCCTAATACTCTTAGGCCCTAAACTGGCTAACCCCTAAAGCCTTAGATGCAAATTATATACTAGAGATCTGCAGATTAGTTGCGTTTTCTTATAAAATGGATTAGCTAGTACTTCTCTGGTAAGAATTAAATTTTATATCGTCTTGCCTATTTTATATAGGTATTATAAGCTTTCTCTAGCGTTCTGCAATTCTCTGTAGCTGTTGGCCCGTATATAATTAGGTTTATATTATTAACGAAGCCTATCCCCTAGGTCGCCCCTTCCTTAAAGGAGTTAAGCAGGTTGCTTATAAAGAAAAGGAAAAGTATAGGCGAGAGGGGTAATCCTTATAGTATTCCTGTTGCAACTGCGATAGGAGGGCTTTAGTATCTACTAAAGACTAGCAATGTTTCTTTTTGGCCTATAAACCCTTAAACAAATTATATAATCCATTTTAGGAAGCCTTTTACTCTAAGGATGTATAGGAGACGCTTATAAGGTATGTTATTATAGGCGCCACTGATATCTAGGCTAAGCATTAATACTACAAAGTCCCTTTACATCGCCTATACTGATTTAATGGTGGTAGCGAGTAGCGTAAGTGCTGATAGTGTTAAGCGGTTTTTTCTTGCCCCTATTTGGCTTTATAGTAGTAGGGCGTGTTCCTCTACCGTGTCTGCTATGCGGTCCGCTATTACCCTTTCTAAGATCTTGCTAAGGGTATTCTCTAAGGCAATAGGGCGGTAGCTCCCTAAAAATAAGTAGTCTGCTTTACCTTCTTTATATAGGATAAACGTTATTATAGCTCTTTTAAGTCTTAGGTAGTAGCCTATTATAAAGCATACTCTAGCTATATCTGTAAGCTAAGGTGCTATTAATAGTCCGTAGGTCTTTAGGGCTTTATTTAAGATCCTATCTAGTCTTAGTGCTATATTATTTAAAAGGCGGCTAATAGTTCTAGCCATTTCTTCGGTTGTCATATCACTATTAACCCTTAGGCGAGTTACCGGTGCTTTACCCGTAATATCGCTAAGGTTTGCTAAAGCTAGTTAAGGGAAAAATCTTTCTATAAGGATTTTTGCCTTCTTATTATTATTGCTTATAGCTAGTGATTTACCTAGTCTTTATAGGGGCGGAAGGTGTGGGTCTTTTACTAGATGTCCTGCCTTTCTCTTTACCTATTTCGCTATCCTTTAAAGACCTTTGTTATGGGGGAGGCTTAGGTTAGTAGTATGCTTATTTATAAACCGTCTCTAGCTATTCCTTACTTCATTTTTTAGGGTATTCTTTAGCTGGTTTCTTATGTCTTTATAATGTCTCTCGTCTTTAGGATTATAGCTGCTTGTGTATTTTCTTCTTACTCGTTATTGGCTGGTAACGAAAACCGCGCATTATGCGGACCATGCGTGTCGCGCGTAGGGGCCCGCTTTTAAGACTGGGCAGTGCTCTTCTAACCCATTTTTAATTGCTGCCTAGATCCTTTTTAGTCTTTAGTTAATTTCCTTAGGGGTAGCCACTAAGCCTCGCTTATTTAGTATTAGGTGGATTTCTTCTAGGTCTTAAAGTTGTTATTTAACTATATTAAGGAAGCTATCTGTCTTAAGCCTTCTTATTGCATATCTTTTGCTATTTAATTGTGCCTTAATATTTAGATCTAGCTATATCTAAATGGGGATATAGTCTAGAGCGAGTGCCTATTCTTCTTCAGGGTTGTACTTTTTAAGTCTTTGGTATAGGCCTTCATCTATAAATATAAGGTTAATTATACTTCTGGCGGTGCCTCATTGCTATATAATTGCTCCTAGGGGGGTGGCTAGCTTAAGGCCCTAGGTGTCTATAGCTTTTAGTAGGCACTCTACCTGTTATTTAGCAGCAATATAGATACCCCCCTACCGCGGGTGGTAGAGGTTTATGTCTTCTAATAGGATAGACTTTATATCTTCGGTTTTTAGTAAGCTTATTACTAATATAATGTTCTCTGTTTATAGGACCCCTTTAACCCTAGGGTTATATATATTAATAATCTAAACCGGTCCCCTATATATCTGGATTGTTATAACTGCAATATCTAGGTTAACTGCCTGCTATAACTATAAGGATAGGCTAATAGCCTTGCTGATTATAAAGCATATATATGTGGCTGCTTTTAGTTTATATAGGAGCTGAAATCCTTAGGGGCAGTATGTTAATTATATATAGGCATTATAATACGGCTCTTGTATAGCAAGGATATAGTATTTCTCTGGGTCTAAGCTGTCTAGCAAGGGCCTTGCAAGACGGTGGTTTATATTACCGTAGTTGTACTATATAATAGATAGGTGGCGGACCCCTAGTAGGGGTCCTTTGCCTTTCCTTCGTTCCTTACTTCCTCTATTTCTACTTTCTCTAGGATATTTAGAGCTTCTATCTCTTGTATCTATATCCTAGTTACTACTTATTTTATATAGAGCTTTCTATTCCCGTATTTTGTGTTCCTAGTAGCGCTTCTATATTTAAATCTGTTATTATCTCCGGTTCCTCCCCTATTTTTACTAGTTAGCTATATGCCCTTTAAGAGTTGGCTATAAATGTTATATTTGCCGCGTTAAGTCTAATTCTTAATTGTCCTGGTCTTGAGCTTACTGTAGCTGTCTATAATGGTCTTTCTATAGGGTATCCTCTTTCTTGTGTCCCCTGTGATCCTTATGTCCCTATATGGTCTAATAATATCGCGCGGCGACGCTTCTGGCCCGTTAAGGCTTAGGATAGCTAGCCTAGCCCCCTAGTATTAAAGGTAGGAAATGCTAAAAAGGCACCTATACCCCCCTGGCTTATCGCCTATTATTTCCATTTATATAACCTAGCGTACAGTTATTCCCGTAGCTGTTAAGCCCTTACCTTCCGTCTCCTATATTTAATGCAGTCTCCTCTCTCCCACGCCTTATATGTGCTTTGGTGGCAGTTTACACATTTTATTTAGTCTTAATTTAAGCAGTTTCTTATATTGTAGGGGCCTGTATAGTGGCCGCAGTATACCTATACTGCGTATATAGATTAGGTGTGTCCCTATTATATATAGCGGTAGTATTATTCTAGGCGGAGTTTATAGTTATAGAGCCTTGCGTCGTATATAAGGCTATTTATAATAATACCTTTTTAGATAAGGAGTTTTTACATTTCTAATGTATATATACTAATAATAAGGGAGCTATATATTTAACTAGCGTCTCCCTAGCGAGTCTCTGGCAACCTTTATATTCTTTTATTATTCTTATCGCATACTTAGTTTATATTTTCCTATTAAAGCTATTGGATTTAGGTAATCTTAAGTCTTAGTATAAGGCGTTCCGTTTATTTTACTATTTTATATATAGTTGCCGTATTATCCGCCTGGCGTTCCTTTTCTACCCTAAGGCTTAGGGGAACCGCTAGGACTTTAACTGGGTAATCTTTACGGAGCACTTTTATACCAATACATTCTCCTAGCCTATCCCCTACCCTTACAGCTCGTTCCTTTACCTATTAGTCCCTTAGGGTAACTCTAATATCTCCGCTCCTAAGGTGTTAGACTATAATAGCATTGTGGACCTCTTTACAAATTTCTATAAGGACTTTTATTTCTAATTATCCCCTAAGCCCCTCTGCTTTCTCTATATTTGGTTATATTATAATTATATACCCAGATGTTATCTTTAGGGGGGTAGGCTCCCTGTGCTATAGAGGCACAGCTATAGCGGCCTAGGTGCGGTTCGCCGGTAAGGCAGGGTTTTATTTATTTTTAATTTTGCTTAGCCGTTAGAGGATTTAGTTAAGGGTTTACTAAAGGGGCGCCTAAGGTACACTAAATTGGCGGAGCCATTCTACTAGCTGCATTAGTTCGTTATAGCTAATAGTTACTCCCCCGTAACTGCGGATACTAGACGCGTCTAATAGGCTTTATATTTTATTAGATACCTTCTTAATAAAGGTCTTTCCGCTTTATAGTGTGGTATTCGCCCGTTCTTATTGTGGAGGGCTATTGCTGGGCGTGGTTCTGGTGGGCGCGCGCGAGTGCGAATCACCGTCGTTCGACGTGTGCCTCCCCTGCGATGCATGCATCTTAGGGGGATTCTCTGGGTGTTTTTCAGGGTTCTTTTGGTTGTTTTTGGTCTTTTTGGGCCGGGTGCAGTAAGAGCTCCTTTCGTCAAATTCTATATTATATAATATTAACTATTATACTATAAACCTTCTATAGTAGTTATAAAACCCTAAAAATAACCTTAACTATATTATATTTTCTATTTCTTACTAACTTACTATAGCTTTAATCTTCTTTAGGTCTATACTAATATAACGTAGTTTAATAATAAATCTAACGAAATTAGTCTTCCTTATAAAGAACTTATATTTCTTAATTACTACTAGTATCTATTCTTCTTATAGTTTCTTTAAAACCCATTTAATATATTCCCTATATTCTTCCTTAGTTATTAAGTAGATAATAATATTATTAAGGTATACTATAATAAATTTATTAAAGTATTCTCCTAATATACTATTAATTCTCTTCTAAAATATTACTAGTGTATTTATTAATCCGAATTATATAACTAATAGTTTATATAGTTCTTCTCTTAACCTAAAGGCTACCTTTTATTTATTACCTTTCTTAATTCTAATCTAATAGTACGCCTATTTTAGATCTACCTTTATAAAGATTTACGCGTTACCTATCCAATCTTAGATTTTACTAATTAAGGGTAAAGGATACCTATCCTTCTAAGTAATGCTATTTAACTGCCTATAGTTAATGCATAACCTAAGCTTTCTATTTCTCTTTGGTATAAATAGTACTAGATAACCTACTAATAACTGTAATAGTCTAATGTATCCCTTTTATAAGTTTTCTTAAATAAACTCTTTAAGTGCGCTCGCCTTTTTTTAAGTAAGCTTATAGGTTAGAAAGAACCTTAGACTTATTTTTAGTTCTAACTCTATCTTATAGTCCTATACTATATAATCTACTAGCTTTTTACTTTCTAGGCTCTATAGTTTCTTACTATATTTATAGTATTTCTTTAGTATATAACTTAAGCCTCGCTTAGTCTCTTTATATATTACTCTAACTTAGTACTATACTATCTTAGTTTACTATTATATCTTATAGCGTTAAGTATTTCTTATATTAATATAACCTATAATCTAATTAATCTTTAAATTATATTTCTATAACTAAGGCATTTCTAATACTACCTTATCCTGTCCTAATAGTAGAATATTAAAAGATATCTTAATTTATCTTTCTTTAATAGTTATCTAAATAGGTCTTATTTTAAGGTTAATAATTCCTTTTTTATAGGCTATTAGATTTCCTAAAATTGTAACTAATAGGTAAGATTGCTCCTTCTATTTATAAGGTAATCCTATTCTCTTAACTGCTACTAGTAAAATATAGTTCCGTATTACTTTACTATCTATTAGCGCTTTAAACTACTAATCTTACTATTTAACTTATAAATTTAGGTATTATTCTTAAATTCCTTTAAGGGTCTAAGGCTCTACTACTAGCTCTCTCTGGTTCTATAGGCCTTTACTTTTCCTAACTATTAGCTGCTTAATCCTATTATACTTAGCTTACTCTTTAGCTAATACCTAGTTTGCTTTTTGTCTTTAATATAGTATAGATATATATTTTTTTAGATATTTCCACCACTATTATCTATCTAAGTATTCTTTTATAAGGAATCTTCCTGGTTAAAGTATTAAATCTTTTTCTTCTTAGACTTCTACTAGATGCCATCTATATATATACTTAGCATTCCTATACTATTACTTATTTAGCGCCTAATATATCCTTATAGGGTATTTCCAATTTTTTTCCTTTAGATTCTTATATATCTTATATATATTATCTATATATACAATCCATAATAGTGTATAGTATACTAGGTGCTTTAGGTTAACTCTTAACTTATCTTTATCTTTAAGTTTAAACCTTTATTATACTAATCTAAACGTTATAACTTTATTCGCAGATACTAAGATACGTCTTTTACTTCTCTAGTCCTCTAATTATTCCTCTAGATCCTTTAATATTATAATTAAGGCTCCTTTAATATAAGTTATGGCCTTCTCTATAATAGAGTGGTCTTAAATAACTTGTTTGTCTAACTATATATAAAAATCTTCCCACTTATTGTTGTGTCGTTATCTATACTACTTTTAGTATAGCTGCTAGAGTATATACAGCTTATCCGTAAGGAAGTATCTTCTTATTACTATATTATAATAGCCTTTTATATATTATTTTTTAAATTTAATAGGGATTCCTAGATCCTCTTTAGTTTCTAGTTTAGTAAGCTACTTAGCTCTTAGTATACCTGCCCTAGGCCTATTAGTAATTCTTCGTACTAGTGCTTTATCCCTTATATATCCTAATATACTAAATCTCTTATCTAATTTCTATTCTTACTATGCGATAATTCTTTATCTAAATTCTTCTATAGTTTCTTTTAGTTTATATCTTATAGATAAATCCTTAAAGTCTTCTTACTTCTTAATCTTAGTATTAATATTTTAATCTTTAGGCTAAATACTGCGTTCTCCTAGTAAGTCTTCTAGGTTTATATATCTATCTCCTAGTTTAATTACTATCTATACTATAGATTCTCTAATTTATAAAGAAGCCTCTTACCTCTTATTCGTGGGTGTCTTTATTTATACTCTAAATTCTTAGTCCCATAGGATTCTTAATCCTAAGCTTACTTCTATCTTAAGCTTTACTCTAGCCTTAGTCTAACTAGGCTTTACTAGTGTTTTTATCTCGTCTTAAGAGTTTTAAATTTCACTTATCTTGTTTTAAGAGTCTTATACCTTTAGAAAACTTCGTCCTAAGCTTATTTATATATCACTAAACCAAGCCGTTGCTCTGCTCTATTGGTTATCGTCCATTATAGGTCCTTAAGCTTACCTTATCTTATTTTAAGAATCTTAGTCGTCTCGTATCTCATCTTAAGAGTCTTAAGTTTTTAGCCTTTTACCTTTATTAAGTGCCGAAGTGGCTTACTATCCTACTTTTCTTGCGTCTTATAAAGCAATAGACATTATATCTAGTAGGGTTTTAATCCCTACTAATATTCCCTATTCTATAGTAGAATTATCCTCTACCTCTTATATAATATCTTTAAGGTCTATATATTTTTAGTAAACTACCTATATTACCTTATTATTATAAAATATTTCGCCTATGTTAAAATTATCGTCCTTAATATCCAATCTATAAACTAGTTTATTAGTTCCTTTATATTTTATAGGTTATAGCTCTTATAGCTAATAGCTTGCGCCATACTTAGCGTCCTTATAAATTTAGCATACGTTATTATAACAAAACGCAAAACTTTTAATTAAATACTCTTTTGTTCTTTATAGCATATTATCGTCCCTCTATATATATATATCGTCTACTAGTCTTATTTCTTTTACTGTATAGTAACTCTAACTACTTCTATAGTCTTTAACGTAATAACCCTATTTTCCGCAATTTATATAAGCTCCTTCTTTAAACTATTTTTTTTACTATAGAGTCTACCTAAACGTCTTCTACTGCTAAGATCCCTGGTTTAGCCTCTGCTCCTTAAACCTTTAATTACTTAATTTTTATTCTTTAGGTTTCCATAATTTCTTATTTTATCTTCTAGATTCTTTAGTACCACTTAGGTCTATTAGCTCTACACTATAATATAGTTTTTAACTTAGCTTTAGTTATTATGTGCCTTACGCCTTATATAACTGTAGAATTTTATCCTAGCCTCTCTTAGCCTATTTCCTTTAGTAGATCCAATTATTAATCTTAATTACTTAATTTATTAGTTCCCTTAGGGTATCCGCATCTTCTATTAGGATAATTATATCCTAGACTTTAGCCTTAAGTCCTTACTTATACTATACTATAAGTGCCTTATTATTCCACTTAACTTATATCGCTAACGTTTAGAACTATATTATATACTTAATTACTAAGGTTTATTGCATAATGTTTTAGAGTTTTCTTTCCGCTATAGTTACCGCCTCTAGGTCTTTAAATATCTATATAAGTCGTTCCGTAAACCCTTCCTAGCTTATAAATATAAACTATACTTTTTAATTAGTGGTTATTATGCCATTTACTTATATTTCCGTAAGATAAGGCTTAAACTACTTAAGTGCCCTTTCTAATAGGAATAGTCCTGTATATGCTATTCAATCTATAGGTGTTAATAGCTTTACTCCTTCTTATATAACCTTAAAGTATATTTACGTAAGGAATCCCTTAAGTTTTAATCTTTCCCCTAAGTACCTTTTAATTAATAGTAACTTAATCTTTACTGCTCTAATCCTATTAATTCTAATTTTTAATATCGCATTATTTTCTGTTAGCTAGTTAACTATCTTTTATAGTTGTTTAACCGTTACTGGTTACTATAAGTTAGTATCTGCTATACTAGTATTGTTACCTAATCTTAATATAGTTGCCGCCGTTAATAGCGTTATGGCTAGTGCTTTTAGTGGCATATTATTTAACTTTATTAATACTATAATCTTAGTAGTAAATGTATAATAAAGCCTTATAGTAGGAACTACGGTAGACTTTATTAATAGGCTAGGTATATAGGTAAATAAGAAGTTAATAACGTAATAATAACTAGTGGAGTTGTTGCCTAATAGATTAACTTTAATTGTATTCTAAGATTTACTATAAAGGAGAGAACTATTTGGGTAGGGACTGTGGTCCTTTAAATACACAACCGTACTTTTAGGAAATCCCCTTTATACGTAAGGTACGTATACTTTATCTACTCTGTTACGAATTATATAGATCTTATAGATTATATAGATTATATTATATAACCTTAGTTACTATTCCTCGTCGCATAGCTCTATTGGCTTTATCCTAGACTATGCCTGAATTAACTAACTAGCTTCTTTTAACTCCTCTTCAAGTAGTCGTAATATCGTACTTAAAGCGTCCGTAACACTTATAGTTGACATTAATTATACCCTCTACTATAGTCCCTACTATAACTACTATATATTTAATTAGTCTAATTATAGTTATATTAGTCGGTAAGGTTATTTAGGTTAATTAAAGTAGACTAGAGTTAGGTATTAAATTACTATACTTCTTAAAAGCGTAAAGCGGTACTAATAGAAGATCTTAATTAAGTATATACTCCTTTATAAGTATTTATAGGATTAAAGAGAGTAAGGTTATATTCTTTAATACCTTAATATACGCTAAGAACTTAATTATATAGGCTAAAGTCCTCTTAATTTAATTTAAATAAACCTTGCTAAATTATCTAAAGTTAATTAATAAGCTTTTAAAGATAATTAAGCTGAGGGATACCTAGGTTGATAGCAATAATTCTTAAAAAGGTAGTCTCTCTCTATTCTAATATATACTACTACTTATTCTCTTCTATTTTAAAGTAGTATCTTAATTTATATATTATACGGTTAAAGTTATATCCTTTTTCCGCCAAATAATTATAATAGAAGGTACTAGCTTGGCCCTTAAGTATAAAAGAATAGGTATTATGGTATTAATTAGACTTTATTCCTACCTTTTAGTAATAATTATAAAAGATACGTAGTTATAAATTAAGGATATTATATAATTCCCAACTAAACTTCTTCTCTTAATCTAAGTAGCTTTATAAGCTTTATAAGCAATTTTAAAATACCTCCTATTTAAGATTAAGATAGAGGAGATAGGAGTTATATTATAGGCTACAGTAGGGATATAGGTCTAGTTAATAGAGTCTAAAGGTTATTAAATTATAAAGTAAGGGGATCCTATACCTGTTTTTATTAGGGGGTAGTATTTAAAGTTAAAGTTACGGGTTAAATTAGATATAGAGGAGTTAAAGGCAAAAGGAGAGTCGTCTCTAAAGATGTATTGCTTAGATTCTATTATAAATTAAGCTTCTTTATAGTACGTAGTTGGTGCTTAATCTCTTATAGAGTTTATTTATACTCTTCTTTTACGTTAATAACCTACTCCTAAATATTATCTCTAATAATGCCCCTATCTATAGGTATAAACACTTTATACTTCTATAAGAAGTTATAGAAGTCTTATATAATATCCTTTTTTATAATAGTTTATATTCCCTTTATCTATCTAATAAAGTCCTTCCTTATGTAGTACTATAGCATAGTATTATTATATTTGCTGCCTTTATAGTATACTATACGGTATAATAAGAATCCGTTTAAGTCTTACTAATTAATATCTTTAAGGTTAGTTATATCGGTGTTCTATATTTCTAGGTTAATATCTTTCTCGTACTTCTTTAAGTAGGTTAACGCTATAATAAAATCTACAAAGGTACACAGAGGGTATTAAGGTAGTTATTTAACGCGTTTTAATAAAAAGATTAAGGAAAATAAAAGTTGTTTAACGTGCAATTAGGTAGTAATTGTAATCCTATAGTCTACAAAGGTACACTAAAGGTATTTAGATAGTTATTTAATGCGTTTTAGACGTTAACTTAGGACCCTAGGTTTAGTAATACTCCTAGCCTAAAGTACTTAACTAAATCTTTATAAACGCAACTTAGTATCTCCTAGTACTTAGTAATACTTCTATTACTAGTTTTCCGCAAGTTTAAGGTAGTATAGTATTACTAGGATCTATTTTATATAAGCGTATATAGCACCTCTATATAAGACTGTCTCTTCTATTTAAAAACCTAGCTACTCTATGGTTAACTATATATTTAACCACTAATTAGTATTAGTTATATAGGGTGACTCACCAATAACGGCTACTTAAGTAGGTTATAGTAATATTGGTTAAAAAGCTTATTATTAGAATAAGGAAGGACGAGGAGCTTAAAACTCCTCGCTACGCTAGTGCCGCGGCGACACGTGATAACCGCTTGTCTCATTCCCGACAATCTATAAAGTAGCTATAAATATATATAGTTCTAGCCCCTAAATTCTACGCCAATCCTTATATATTAGTTTAAAATTAAAAGAGAAAAAGCGAAATATATATATAAGCTTAAATACAGATTTTTGGAAGTTTTTATTAAGTAGTTATTAAGATATTATACTATAATTTTTGTCATTTTTGGTAAGGAATAAAGTGGCTAAATAACTAGGATAGCTAGATAAGTAGTAAAATACGTTAAACTATAAAACTAACTTTTTAACAAAAAATGTTAGCAATATCTGCTAATTAATTCTATAGTCTAAGCTTGCTAAGGTAGCGTGCTTCCCCCCTAGCTAAGATAACCCCCTTAGTGAGCCAATTTTTAATACCTTTTCCTAGTTTTAATAATAATGAAGTAGCGTTTTCTAAATTAAAAAAATTTAATATAAAATAAGTATATTCTAAAAAACCTCTTAAGAATTATATATATATATATTTTAAAGAGATATAACTTTACTAAATATTTTTAGTTTCTTTTCCTATAAAGATTGTAGCACGTTAAGTAGATTCTTACTAATAAATTAGGTTTTCCTAATCTTTTTCTAATTATAGTATATTTATATCTCCGTTTTTGTAATAGTTTATTTTTAAGATATACTTTATTTTAGAAATAGATTTAATAAAATATTATCTTAATAAGCGTGTCTTAGAATCAGGTAATTAAGGTGGCTCGCTTAGGGGGGTGGCACGTTAACACGTAAGGTCTCTTGCTCTCTCCAAGAACCGTAAATTTTTTATTTTTCGTTTCTACTCCCCTTTACGGCTTTCCTTAACTAGCTCCTCCCTTTTCTTCCCTCCCTCCGTCGTGTATGCCGTGACCCCCGCTGCGAATACCATGACACTAACCTCCCGGCCTGTCGGTCCTAAACGTATCGTTCATCCTCCCGCTCGCCCTCAACATACTAGCCATTCCTTTCCAGTTCACTGCCCTGTGCTTTGGCCCACGTCTGGGGCGTATTACCTGATATTGCTTCCTTGGTATAAGCAAGGACGAATTCGCAAGGGAGAGTTCTCTACTTACGTCGCAATCTTGGCTTCGCAAGCGGCAACGAGGAATCCAAACAGAGTCTTTCGGAAGAATGTAGGTCCTGTATCTTCAACCCATGTGCCATACGCCCAGTCGCCAGGTTCCTTTTGAGCCAGATCGAGTTTACAAAATTGGAAGAGAAACATAGAATCCCAGTCAAAGAGGGCGACAAACTGGGTTTTTTGCCGTATCGCATAAGCGGCCGCTTGTTTTGAGAGTGTCATCGCATTGCCAGTAAGAAGAGTTGTCGCCATAATATCATCACCCACGTTCTTGTATGCTTCCTGCATCTTGTCCTCACGGTTCCTAGCATCTGACTGGGCGCATGCAAATTCTTTCCACAACAATACACCGCGTCTCTTCAACTCCAGAACAGCAATTGTATCCAAATTCTCCCCATTCTGATACTTCCAGGTGATATCGCAACGGATGCCTTCCCTGAAGTTCTCAGCAAGACAGTAGATAGGGGTATCTCTATATTTTGCATTAAGGGCCAGGTTGATTGGGTGAACCACATATAGCGTAGTGGCCCGCAAAACGTCCCCCTCTGTTACCATTAAAAAAGGTCTTTCGATCGCAGGAAGAGAGGTCTCCAGAAATGACGCTAGGTTCCTTAGAATGTCATCGGCCTTCCGATCATAAGATATGGGATTCGGCTCCCACATCTTAGGCGGGTCTGTTTTGGACGTAGTCTGACCCGACGGACTAATTTCATAATATCCGGCTTCATCAAGCTGCAGATCAGGGAGACTGCGGTGAAACGACTGATAAATGGTGGGCGACCTTTCTCTATGTTAGCAAAAATGTCAAGAATAGACGCAGGATGTCTTGTATGCCCTGACATGATGTCTGACGACTCGAGTCGGCCTAAACAGGGTTTAAGTGATGAGAGACGTTTACGAGAAGTTAGGAAATTTGGGATGGCCGGTGGGATGGTGCGCAGACGTAACTTGCCGTCAAAGAATTGGTGAGAGATGTTTGTGAGGAGCTGTGGAGTTTCGAATGGTTGGGGGATGGTGCGCAGTCGTACTTGCCTTCCGAAAACTGAGTGTAAACGATCGATATTCAAAACGCGACGGCCGAATCTGGTGAGTCAAACGGTAGAGTACCAGGAACTTTATTTACATTTTAGTCATTGCCTATTACACTACGAAATCTTGACGAAGCTGGAGCCTGATTCTATCGCATATACTTGGGCCGGCTTAAAAACTCGGTAGCGATCCATCTAGCACTTTAGTATGGCCGAGGGTCAGGCCGCTTTGAGTGCTGGCCATACTGAGGCAGCCTTTTAAAGCCAACTAAGATATAGCTTGGCTCTAGGGTAACCTTAGGTAGTGGCCGGTGTGAGTTTCTATCTTCGACCCGAGTAAGTTATTTATCCTACTGACCTGCCCAGGCTGGTTTTCGATACTATCGATAAGGCATCAATTAATAATCGCTATTATTAGTCAATGATCGATAATTATCGACAGTTACTTAGCATTATAGTACGTGCTTAAAGCTAATTAATTTATACAGGGAACTTAAAAGAAGGCTTTTAGAAAACACCCTATTTGTTCTTTAAAGTAAGCTAATTAGATAACTTTAACTATTAGTTAAAGTTCCTTAAAGTTGCTAATAGGTAACTCTAACAGTTGATTCTACTATAGAACACTATAAAATATAATAGAAAGCAGTAGAATAAGTAAAAAGTAATAAAATAGGTATAACGCTAAGGAGTAATCTATCGCTTATAGCTAGAATTAAGAGAATATTAATTACTATATATAATAATCTTAGCTAATATTTTCTTTATTAATCTTAATACTACTTATCTAAGTGCTAGTATCTTAATAATATTATATAGTTCTCTATTATAGCAATCTTAGTAAAGGAGTGTTCACTATATTAAGCCTAAACGACTTAACTAACTAAGATAACTATAGAAAATCTTAAAGGAAACCCCTAAGATACCCGTATTATAGGTAAGTTATAAAAAAGACGACGGTAGTATACGGTTGCGCCCAACCGCTAAAAATACAGTATACTTATAAGGAATCTTTTATTTCTTACTTGGGTATATACTTAAAAGCTCTTAGGACTAGCCCTTAGTACCTCCTTATAACCTCCTTAGGTCTATAGCCCTTCCCTCTTTATTAATTCGTCTTTATACTAGGGTATTACTATACTTACTCTTTACTATATTAACCTCTTCTATTAACCCTTCTATAACTTATACTTAGCTTACGTACTCTTTACTATATACCTAAGCAATATACCTTATAATACTATAATAAGAGAAATAGATAAATATAATACCCTAAAATAGAAAACCCCTTATTAAAAATATATCTAATAAAGTATAAAGCCTATTAAATATATCTAGTATCTAGAATTATAGTAAAGTAAATATTAGCTATATGAGCTAATATTGTTAGTAAAATAGCTCCGTTAGATTAGTAACCCCTAAATATAAATTTATAAATATAAATATAAATATAACTTTACTCTATTACTACACTACTATTATTATAGTACTAGTAGAATATGATAAAACTTAATAGAGCTTGGTAGAGAGATGCGGTTATATAACTAGAGGACTGTATAAAAGAACCCTACTTTAAACGGCGCTGCTATTCTTCCTTTTCTTTAGCTTTAGATCTTTATTTATAGACTACCAATTATATAGGCTTGCGCGTATTATATTACCGTGCTAGTGCCTTAATTAACTAAGTCGCTAATATTATCTAAAGCTTTTTACTACTCTTTCTTTCTAAAAAGGAACTTAAATATATCTATAAACTATAAGTAAAATAGGAATATAGAATAGAAATATAAGGATAAAACCAAAGGATATATATAATATAATCTAAAGGACCCATACGGATTAGAACCTCTAAAGAAACTACTAGAAATTACCTAATACCCCTACGACTATGCCAAGAAACATAGCAGCTAGTAAAGTAGCTATAGGACTCACAAATACCTCTAATAGTAAAATAGCTACTATCTTAAACTCCTAGGCGGAGCTTATAGCAGCTAATACTAAAATTAAACGTCTTTATAAGCTATTTAAAACTAGAAATACCCCTATACCCAGCAATAAGTTATTAAATACCTAAAGACTTACTATAGTCCTTAAGGCCCTAGCCTAATATATAGCATTCCTATTATTATAGTCCGCGAATATTATAGACCCCTATTGCTTATAGATGGAACTAACCCTATATTTAATAATTAGAAGCTTTAATTATAAGATAAGCTTAAAGTTAATACAGACTCCGTCCTATCTACTTAAGCTAAAATAGCCTATATCTTTGGCCGTATTAATAGGGACGTATAGATATACCTAGGACTTAGTAGATCCCTTCCTCTTTAGAGTAAAGATAATTATCTACCTATCTTCTATTTATAAGAACCCCTTTAAGGTATAAAACGCCCATCTTAATTATAAAAGCCTAAATATAAAAATAATAGAGACATTCTTAGCCTTTTAGACCCGCTTTCTATGCCTAGCTAACTAAGACTAAATTCTCTAGAAGGATCTAGCTGTTAGACCTATTTAATTAGCTTACCCTAAACCTATAACGAGTTATATTATTAGTTTTTACTTCCCTAAAGACGCTAAAGAAACTTATAGAGTAGTGCTTAGCTATTAATTAAGGCCTCTATTAAATTAAGATATATACTAAGTAGTATAAATCTAGAAACCCTTTAAACTAGACTATAAGTACTATAAGAACAACCCGTAATCCCCTAGTGCGATTATATACCCTATAATACCAGCTCTATAGCCCGCCGCTAACCCAGTAGCCATCTGTATAGCTAGTTCTACTATAGGTCTAACGTATACCTAGCTAATATATAACGACCCCTACAGGCAGGCCCTTAGCAATTAAAGAGCTTGCCTTTTAGACGGCTAGAAAAACTATTTTATAAATAACTACCTAATAAGTAGAACAAAGGATAAGGTTCTATTAATTAAGAAGATAGCGTAGAGTTAAAATAAAAAGAGGAGCCTTAAAGGAAAACTCCTTTTTAGGGTTAAAAGGGATTAATATAGTATATATTAATCTAAGTCGGCTAATTAGAGAGAAAAGCTGCACTATTCCTTATACTATATTTTATAATAGATACTAGGTTTCAACTATTACTTTAGCTAACTCTAGAGTAAATGCCTTTTCCCTAATAGATGTTACGGACCTTATATTAGCAATAGTAGAACTATTAAGAAGAGATATATATAAGTTAGTTAAGATAGTATAGGAAGCGCTAGAACCGATTAAGCTATAAAATAAGAGGTAGCTAAGTTACGTAGCTAGTTATATTATAAGTTTAGAATATAGGAATATAATATACCGATATACTAACGTACCAATATACTTAGTACATTTCTTAAGCGCAGTATTATATATTTAAAGGACTATAGTTCTCTTCTTTATAGTAAATCTTAAAATATAATTAGAGTTAATC
>Ga0307515_10005798_pt1 | contig 24933 bp, 31 predicted proteins | sample 17_EM_MG_FD_194513 | JGI IMG/M metagenome (GOLD analysis project Ga0307515, IMG submission 194513) | Populus trichocarpa ectomycorrhiza microbial communities from riparian zone in the Pacific Northwest, United States - 17_EM | ecosystem: Host-associated > Plants > Roots > Unclassified | place... | reverse complement strand
GACAGCAGGTGTGAGCTCTGCTGTGGATGGGGCCACATTGAAAACAAGTGCGGCAGCAAGCCCAAGTGCGGCTACTGCTCCGGCAACCACCGTACGAGCGACCACAAATGCAATGTAGTGGGGTGTATGGCAAAGCAGGGATCACTCTGCGGCCACACGCTGGAAAAGTGCCCAAATTGTAAAGGAAATCATATTGCGTTCAGCAGCAGGTGCGCGAAGAAGAGCGAAGCCGCCAAAGCGGCGCGGCAGAGCAGAAAGACGGGAACAGCAGGACGGGCTCCCACGAGCGATGCTATGCACACGGCAACGGGGACGAACAGAGTTGTGCTTGGTCGTACACCCAGGGGAGGAGCGGCAGCAGATGGGGGGAGTGAAGAAGAGGAGATGGCTGATGTGCAGGGAGAGGAGGCAACGGGAGAGGCAAGAGACATCGTGATGACTGAGACCGAGACTGCGACCACGGCCGCGACCGCAACTGAAACTGAAACCGAAACTGAAGCGGGAGCCCTGGCTACCAATGATTAGAGTGATCCAGCATAACTGCGCGAGGTCATACGAGTGGACCATCGCGGCGCTGGAGACGGGAGTCGAACGCAGGCCGGACGTAGTGTGCTTGCAAGAGCCACCGAGAGAAAGAGAAAAAGGAGGTGTCGGGATCAGCCATTCGGCATACGAAATAAGAAAAAGAAAAAGAGTTTGGACGGCGATACGGAGAGGGAGCGGCTTGGTGGTTGATGAGCGGACGGATTTGAGCAGAGGTGCGAACGAGGATGTCATTGCTACTGACGTCAGGAGGAGGGGGGAGAGGATAATGAGGATCGTCAACGTTTACGACCAGAAGAACACGCATTCGGGAGAGAGACCGGCGCGAAAGCTGGACTGGCGGAGAGTCATTGGGCAGGGGAGCACCGTCCTCGCTGGAGACTTTAACGCCCATAGCATACGATGGGACCCAAGATGCCAAGTGCAGCGGGATGCGGCGTTCTGGAAGACGTGATTGACGAAAACAGACTGGAAATTGGAAACGATGGTGAAGCCACCCACCACTGGACAAGAGAAGGTCATGAGGGCGAGTCGGTCATCGACCTGATGCTGGCGAATCGACCAATAACCAAATGGTCCATACTGGCGGACGACCACGCCACAGGATCCGACCATGAGGTCATAGAGTGGGAGGTGGTGTAAGGGCACGTACGCCAGCGTTCGGCCTCATAGGCATACGTGTGGTAATTAATGGAATAGGGTTGCAAACGTGGATGCGAGTGATAGTAGGTGTAGATGTATAGTAAGATTATCGCTAGAGATCTAAGGCTCGTGGCGAGCCGACTATATAGAATGGCCGTTACCCGGCCCCGGGTCACGTGCCGCCGTTACATTATCCCCCTCTTTAGGCGCAGACCTCCTGGGCTGCATAAACCGTACAAGAGAAAGGAAAGAAAAAGGAAGCAAACATTAAACAATCATGCCGCGTACGTACTCGTACGAAATCATAAGTCCCGCTACCGATTGGTACCACTCAGGGCGACCTTTCGGCGGATCCGGCGCACGGGGAAAATCCACCTTCACTTGACTTACTCCGAAGGTGGTAAAAACCCGTGCCGACGCCATTTGTACCGGGCCGAGATCCAATGAAGTAATGAAGTATGGAGAAGAGAAGAGAAGAAACAGATGAAAGGAACGCCCAATTGATTACTTTCCTCCTGTCCTGAGTTCCGAAACTCTATTGACCCATTTCCTCCGCTCCCGAGCCTCGGACCTCAATTCCTTCTTATCTCCACTCCCAAACTCATACAGCATCCGACTTGCCATCCAGTACCGCACTCGTAGCTCATATCATCTCGGTGTAGGTCATTGTCGGAATCGTCAGGGTGGTAGAGCTTCCGCTCATGACTTGGCATCGATGGGAGCTTCCGCTGCCGTCATCGTTCGTAGCCATTGGTGATCATCAGTCGTATACGTCAATCGTGTAGTCTCGTCTCATTCGTTGACATCTAGCAAGTGAGCTTCTCTAAAGATGGTTATACTTATCAAGTTCAAGTGAACTTGCGCTCTCCCGAGCCTTCGTGCAGTGCTGCGTAGAATATCTCTCAGTCGGTAGTCATCGGTAAGTGGCATTGACTCGGTAATCGTCGTTCGAAGTCCGCTCCGGTGACCATCCGGTCGACTTCATGGTTGCGCTCTCGATAGGCGGCTTCAGTAGAATCTTGGTCGACTTCTCGGTCGACTTCTCTGTGCGTGTCTCGGTAGACTGGCTCTCGGTGGGCTTCGACTTGTCGGTAGGACTTGATCATGTAGGCACGGCTATCTCCCTCTTTGAAAATTCGTTGCTCCGTCGACGACTTCATCATTATATCGATTGTCGATTGCCATCGTAATTGTAATCTCTCTGTGATTCGACATGTAATTCGGTTCTGCCTTTGCTTCGTCTGTAGACTTCCGGTCATAAGATTCCGGCCATCTGGTATGTGTGCTCGTACGAAGTTGAGTCTAGGCATAGACCATCATCGGAATTGGCCAGGGTAATATGGGTGAAATAGTCGATCATCACATGGATCCCGCCTTGACACTCGCGGTGACCACTCGGGGGTGGCAGAATTGACGTCGATTGCATTGGGCATGGGCAGTATATCATTAATCCATATCTAACACGTAAGCTTCACAGTAGGTGGTCATACTCACCGTGATAGGAGCGCGCTTCGTGCTCGGAAAGCTGCTTTGTGCATTGCATTTGCATAGCTCGGCATCTCTTAATTCGGCATTCGGCAGGGTCTCAGTGGAACGTTTCTCGGTGAAAGTCATTCGGATGATAGCTTCAGTGCGTTCTTAGTCGACTTCTTTGTGGCAATCTCGGTAGGCAGCTCTGATAGACTATTCATTGGCTTCTCTGTAGTCATTTGGTAAGCCTCGGGTATGGTCGTTTGGTATTCAGTTTGGTATGCCGTTCAGCGATAGTGTATTGATCCTTCGGTACGCCATTCGGTAAGCATCTCGGTCAGTGGCTTCGTATGGTAGGGCTCCCGGTAATCCTCTCGATCTCCATGAGACGTCCTTCGGCAGTGATATCCGTCGCTGTGAGGTCTCGGTGATCATCTCTTGGTTGTTTTCTCGGCTGTCTCTCATAATGCCATTAGGTAGGCTATTCGGTACGCTCGGTGGTCATATTCAATCTCGTTCTGTGGTGGTATTTGGTATCTCGTTCGGGACTGTTTCGGTAGCCCTATTTACACTCATTCGGCATGGATCAGGCTCGTTTGACTTATCATCTCTTTCTGGTGCATTTGCAGGTATACCGGATGTCTGTTGTATGCTAGGTGCACTTATTGTCTCTAATCGCGAGGTGCGCTCGCTGGCTCTCCTCCGGTTTGTTGATTCATCTGTAGGTGTGCTTGCCATCACTTGACTCGGTGCACTTGTCATCGTTCTCTGAGTCCACTAGTCGATTCGTCTCCAGGTGCACGTGCCGCTACTAGCCTTCTCAATTGGTGAATGCATCTCACGGTGCTTCGTTCCTGCACCTCTAGTACGGTAATTGTTGCCGTAGGGGTTGCGATTCCGGTACGGTCATCCCCCACTTTTGAAAGTTGTTGCTCCGCCGGCGACTAATCTCATACGGCTTCGTAGGGCGTGATTCGGTGCTGATTCCGAAGTCGATTTGTAGTCGTCAATTGCCATCATAGTTGTTTAGCTTTCATAACAAATTTGGCTTTGTATTCGGTGTTGTATGTGACATTGTAATTGGCATTGTAATTGGCATTGTAATTGTCATTGTAATCGGCTATACGGCACTTGATTTGGTCTCTTGAATAGTAGTCGGGATTGTACTCGGTACGGCAAGGCCACCGGTACGTATATCTGCATCTCTGCACACAATTGCTGGTCTCGTAGATTGTCATTGTCATCGAAAGTAAGTATATTAGATAGGGTAGAATTCCACATAACTTCATGTATATCGCCATACTCAAAAGATTGATTGTCATCCGTCTCTGAGCATTGATGCATCTCCGGGATGTGCATATCGGCCCTCGTAAGTTCAATTCTGATAGTCTCGACGATAGCTCGTTTCCTCTAGAAGTAGCTTTCCAACATCATTCTTTCGTATCTGTCGGGGATTATCCCATTCAGTGTTGGTTCCAGTAATTGAAACGTTCACTCTGTGAGTTCATCGTCGCTCGGCGAGTATGGCGTACTCGTGCCGGGGCTTCCAATTGTACTTCATAAGTCTTCGGCGCTCCTAAGTGTGCTCTCAATTGTCATTTGTCTGTCGGCATTATCTCCGAATTGCAGACTTGCATGGATTCGTACAAACTGCTACATCTATGTTAGCCAAAGAATCAAAGACAGGATGGAAGAGGTGGAAGGGAAATCCAAGAGGCCTTGTCATTAACGGTTCGCTCACAAGGAGCCAAGCCCCGCCGTCCAGTCACTCCCTTTGTGTCTCGGCGAGCCGGTCGCAGTTACTCAGGATTCCCATGTGGACCCCCTTCTGCCGCAACTACCGCCGCTGCTCCTTGCTTGCCCATTCAGCGTGCGAGGGTTACCACTTCTGCTGGCTCACGATGCCGCATCCATAGGTCCCTATACCGCAGCTCCCAGCAAACTGGTGCAAACCCCAGACCGTTGGGTGAATGCCATGATAACCGCCTTCTAGCTAGCAGTCATCATGCGGTCCCCGAGTTGGTATCCCCGGGAGAGGTATGTCTTACTACGGTCCAGAAGCTTGATGCTGATGGAGAAGGACTCCTCAACGCGTCTATCTCGGTAGCATTTCTCGTGCTACAGACATGTTTCAGCTGCACGAAAGCATCCACATATCAACTTGCTAATGGGCAGTCCATAAAGGAGGTGGCGAGAGAAGTATAATGTTTGAAGGTAAGACCGGCACAGTGACCGATCGACCATTACCGGGTTTGGGCCCAATACCGCGGCAGTTTGGTACCACATACATCGAGATGGGCACATCCAGCAGATCTATTTATAATTCTGAGTCCACTCCATATCGCAATAAGGACTGGTAATGTATGCCGCTTAATAATAGTAATTTTGCTGGTATAGATGGATATTGACTGAGTGCCGTGGAATGTGTCCCGGCCTTAACGATGAAAACTCGTATTATCCATATCTCATCGATTGATTGGGTCCTCCAATTAGTCTCCTGAAAGTGGTGCCTCTGGAGGTGGTAGTCTCGAATCATAGTGTCGTCTCTCCTGTAGCAATTATACACAATCTTGGTTGCCTTTCTTGACTTTCTCACAGTCATAGCCATGGTGCTTCCGGAAGTCCAGAGCTTATTCGTTCCGTCGGTAATAATGGTCATGTGCAGCCTCCGTTGCCATTAATGTAACATTGCAGTCGAAAATCATTGATATGGTAGATGGACTTTGATTGTCCTTAATAATTGTACTCTGAGCGGTCATTGTAGTGATTGTGGTAATCGTAGTCTTCGTAGTGATCGTAGTCATTATAGTGAGTTTGCGGAATTGTATAGGTCTCGACCATACATGAACTTCATGCTGCGCAATGTATCGCCGCTATAAGTTCTCTTCAATCGAGGGATAGCTTCTCATCGAAAATGTGCATCAATCGTAGGGTGTCTTCTCCGTAAGTGCACTTCGCTCGTGCAGAGGTTCGTGGTGGTAAGAGTGCGTCATTCATAGGCTGATCCTCCTCCGTAGGTATGCTTCGCTCGAATATTGTATCTGTAGGTATAAGTGGCCGTAGACTGCCTCCGCAAGTGGGCTTCTTCGAGGTTGCTAAAGCTGTCGGTGTTCACGCAAACTGAGATAGGTGCACTTCGCTCAAATAGAAGGAATGTAGTCGTAACTGTGCTGACTCGTAAATCGTCTCTCGACTTCGCCTTTGGTTCTTGATATTGTTGATTCAGTGTAAGCTCACTCCGTTGCAGCATCTCGGGCTAATGATCGTGCTCAATTGACTCGTAGGAATTGTATTCAAACTCAATTAGGTGGATCGCGTGCCATTTCTCTCATTGGCAGGGTCGAATAGTCGTGTCCTGTACTCGTAATCGTCGTCGTGATTGCCGGTGACGCACTTTGTGCGCCAATTCGTCTCTGAACTCAGCTCCGCTGCCGTCAGGTGGCTCAATTGGATGATGGAATGATCAACGCTCTGTGCTTCGCAGGAATGATGCTTCGATATCGCGTTTGGAGGGTTGCTTCCTCAATTGTTGACTTCGTGATGTCACGCGTCGGAAAAAGGGGTAAACTCGCGAAATCCCGTGAGCGAAACGTATCCGTTTACTGAAAAAGCGATAATAGTGTAAGGGCGCGTATGCCAGCATTCGGCCTCGTAGGCATACGGAAGGTAATTATTGGAATACGGTTGCAATCGTGGATGCGAGTGATAGTAGGTGTAGATGTAAAGTAAGATTATCGCTAGAGATCTAAGGCTCGTGGCGAGCCGACTATATGGATTGGCCGTTACCCGGCCCCGGGTCACGTGCCGTCGTTACAATAGATTAGAACATAGGAAACACACAAGACAGGAACCCGACCCTGACCCGAACGCAACAACCATCGTCTCCTCTGCAACGCGAGGTCTGGTTCACTCCTTCCCTACCGAGTCATGCAGGAGCGCCTCAGGGTGAAGGACATCGGGGTGAGGGACATCCGGGAGAGGGACATCAGGGAGAGGGACATCGGGGAGACTGTCGCCACGTGCCGATTCCATCAGCAGCTGCTGATCGAGAGCCTCATCCAAGGTGCTTCCGGCAGATTCAGCTTCTAGCATAGTTCGCACCACCGGGCGAGGTATTTGCGGAGTTACAAGCCCCAAATGCTCCAGCCCACTGAAGGGATGAGTCTCCGGAGTTCGTAGTCATGGGCAACGCTCAGGAGTTTGTGGCCGTGGGGCAGGTGCTGAAGGTTGTGGCCGTGGGGTATGCTCGTGCATCTCCTGGCCTTGCTAAGTTAGCACGATTGGCTGATCATCTACCATGACATCTACATCGTCAGATGATGTATTTACCATCTCTCCCTGGCCAATCGTCTGAGGTTCTTTGCCATCATCCTCATCCTCATCCTCCTCCCCCTCATCTTCCTCCTGTTCATCTTCCTCCACTTCATCGTCACCGTCCCTTTCCAAATCCAGATCGCCGTCTAAATCCACGCCATCCGGTGCGTCCACATCATCCTCCATGTATATATCCACCTCAGGATCAAGTGCTGAGTCCAATTCGCTGTCTAGCTCCTTCGTAGAGTCGGTATCATCATCTGAGGAAATCGACACTGCTGGCGATGCTTCTGGCTCTGAATATACCGGCTCTGGTTAGCCCTCCATGTCCAAGTCTGCCTCACACATTCCCTTCTGCAACTGCAAAGCAGCGCAACGAGAGATATCATCTCCTCCTGGGGATTGTTTAACAATACCGTTCCTATACCGTTTCCTTTCGCCTTCACATCCTCCGTTGCCTTCCCCTTCCCTTTCCCCTTCACATTCTTTGTACCCTTCCCTTTCCTGGTTCCTTTTTCACCTCCCTGCGTGTCCTCCTCACCCTGGCCATTGTCATTGTCATTGCCATCGCTAGGACAGCTCCTTCCACCGCTCGGCGCTCCAGGATCCGCCCTGTTCTCATCATCATCATCCTCGTCGATTATCTGATCCGAATTCAGTGGTTTAACAGCCCGGAAGTCGCCTGGCTTGTACTGCCGCCAGCATGGTAGCTCAATCATTGTGCTGAGATTATCGCTACCATACCAAGAGAAACGCTCGCTGGTGTGTTTAACCTTCCCCAGGATGGTTTTCTGCGGATTGGAGCAATCTACTTGATCCTCAAAGGCACGGGGGTTGTCCCACCCCCAATCATTCATTTGGTTGCGGGTTTTGTCCAACATTTGCCCCATATACGAGCGAAAGGCTGCTGTTACAGGGGTTCTTAATCCCAATAATCAATACAATATTAATTGAATTAAGTACAGCCGCCTATCTAAATTTCTCTTTCTTTCCTCGTCTTATCCTATGACTCAACCTCTTGAACCTTAATACAGGAGTGACCTAAATCGAACCTCCTCCACAGTCCGTCCCCAATATATACGAAGATTAAACTTCCCTGTTGTGCAACCACTCTTCCGCCCACTGCTCGAATGGTGGTTCGCCGGTGTTCAAGTACCGCGACAGCAGGTAATCGATATCCTCGAGTTCGCAGAAACGAATAACCACTCGGTAGGTGTGGGTTAAACGCGGCTCTGCCAGTTGAGAGAGTAACTCTCCAAATAATACATCAACTTGTTGCAAAGCGTATTAGGATTGTGTGAAGTGTCGACCAGACATAAGTTGCCTGATCTCGAAGGTGGATAAGAGATGAAATGGTAATTGACAGTAGATAGAATTCTTAATAATATTTTAAGATCATCTTCGGTGTTCTCTGAAAGCTAATCCTGTGGATGCTACTTCCAATTCCTTCAACCTTGCGGGCTCTTTATAGCCGTTGCTCTTCCTCAGGTGAGATAGCGTTATCTCGGCCATGCTCTCTTAGCACCCTGAAATAACCTGCCACAACACCCTCAGGTAGACCCATCTCCGCAATGTGGTCTGAAAGTGTTACACTCCTGATCACTATCAGGCCATCTATCACTCGATATCAGCTTATCATTAATTAACTCAGACATCTTTTGCAATCATACGAGTCGGTAGTTGGAACATCTAGTAACCTAGTTGATAATGCTTATCGCCCCTTAAATTCTGCATGCGAGTGAGTTATTTGATTGGGTCATAGATTTAATCGGCGACCAACCGATACTATGCCAACGTAGATCATTGACGCGTAAGCTCGTATACGCTACGAGGTTATATTGCGATCCAGACAACGCGAACCAACGAGTGGTGTTCGCTCTATGCCAATGCATACATCGTTAATCCCTCAGTTACATCATGCGAAGGTCGAGACTATTCTCTAGATCGGAATGTGCCCCTCCGGATCCTAGCCTGTTACAGGTATGTGAGAAAAGTTCTCTTAATAGCATATTGACTATCAACTGCCGTGCATGATTACCATGCATGTCCCACAAAGTATCCAGGTGTGAATGAAGATACCGATACTACGCATCTCTTTGCGTAACTGACATGAACTCCCGTCAATGAGCATGTCACTGACCGACTTGAATGTTCTATGCATAGGTGTTTTGCACATCGTGGACATGAACGCATCTAGAACCAGAATCAAGGATCATAATCGCTGCTACGGGACAACCCCTAACAGCTGCCTACCACTCCCGGAAAGACGAACTCCTGCTGCTGTGGTGCGGCCACATGAGCTGGAATTGTGAAAAGTGGCGAGTTGAGACTGGATCAAGAAAGATTATATCATAAAATAGGTCCCATGCCCTCTCATCCTTGAGGCCGCAAACATTGTATATTCGTATGAGTCCACGGATGTGTTCAAAGATGAATCCCATGATACGGTCCTGATGCAATGACATGCGTGGATTTATACCCGATGTCGGCATTTTTCCCCTAGCAGTTGCCTTCCCCTTTCCATTGTGGCTGCGCTTTGGTGTCATCGCTGGGAGTTGAAAATGAATCTACACCAGACGCATTAGTATTATGATACAGTTGAATATAGCGGAAGGAAGCCCAGAAGGAACGAACAAAGTTGTGTAAATTATCGGGTGTGTTTTGTAACGAGAGGCGTTGTTTTGTGCAAGTCACGTGTTGTCGGGAGAGTTCAGGATGCTGGCGGTGTGTTTAATACGGTACGAAAACAGAATGGATGTGAACGCGGGAAGATGGGATATATATACTCAAGTTCCTGCAATTTCTTGGTTCAACATGGTTTGTTGGTTAACGAACACAAAATGGTGCAGCCATCATCTTGCAGAACCACCAGGCACCTCATGACTGAGGAGCCTCGAAGCGAGATTTAGTACTTGCGGTGAGGACAGTATACGAAGCTGGGCGTTGCTTTGGCATCTTGTACTATGTTTACGACTCAGACCTCATGCATCTCGGAGCAAACTGAGTCGTTCTCTGGTTGTCCCAACTGTGCAACCATCCAACATGGCTACCAATGCCTAACAGTGGAAAAAGCACACGCAACTGATGTCATAGGATAGAGAATACGTCATTGTTAGCTTTGCAATCCTTATAACTCTGCCAAAGGGGAATTTCCACCGGGAAGCTGAAGATCTACACAATCAATGGTCCGATGTATTGTGTCAAGAACGAGTGTAATACTATGATAATTGCGCCAAGAAGGTATCAACACCCTTCAAGCGGTGCAAATAGACCATCAGACATTGCTGTAACAGTGAATTTTAATGGTGAGTTTAATCTGATGCCAGTTAACCCCATAATTGAATGCTTTGCAAGGGATCTTGACCCTGAGTATTGTCAGGGTTTAGAGTCTAGCGCGGTCTATGCTGCGCCTCCCTTTTTTGTTGAATCCTTCCATGGTCACTCAAATAGGAGTCCACCTCGCCTGCTGTTGCATATGCATGCAGATCAAATTATTCCTACCATCTTGACGTCGAACATCTATATCGGACTATGCCTTCCCAAATCCCTCACCACGACACGACTACGGCCGAATACAATGTTTGAAGTCTTGCTAATCGTCAGAATTAATAACTGCATGGGCCTTCAGGGAATTCTCAACATCTGCCTGCTAAGAGACACGTTTCGGTACTGGCTGGCGTGCGGGATCCCTCTCAAGGAGGGAGTTCCGGACCCTCTACAATCCAAGGTCAGAACACCAACCCTTTATCTTCGCTGAACAATTCTCGCGTTGCAGATGTCAGTCAATAGGTGGCATCCACCCCATCCACTACACTGCGACGGTCAATAAATACACCAACCGCCACTTCGGGTACAAGCAGTCATAGCACACCAGCACATGGAGGAACCTCACAGACAGACTCAATGCGTTGCGTTGAATCCAGCCATGCATCCAGCATTGCTAGCACTCCCACTCCTCTCAGTGGTCTCGAAAACTTGCCTACACTAGTGATAGCAACAGTTCCGGACAATCACTTCGGGTCCTGGTCCGGGTCAAACCAAACCGTTGCCAAATTGGCCGTCTGGGTCGTCAATCAACCAGAACTGCCCACTCAAGTACGGTTCCATGGTAAACTCCCAACCCATCGGAATTGGGCGGGTTGTCAGCAGGTCGCCCAGCGGGTCCATCTATAGATCCATATAAGGCTCGTGTATTTGAATTGTTTTAATAGTATCTTATCAAAATCGCGTTTTCAGCAACCGACAATGTGCTTTTGCTTGTTGAGCAGTGTGCAATATCGATTTATTTGATATCTGTGTTTCACCTGCGATATATGCTATTTTGGCCTAGGAAGGCAGGCAATAATACAGTAACACGCGCGAAGATCCCCAGGATACCTTGGTTACGAAACATTCAAGTCCTAAAACTGTTGATATTCCGTTGACGCTCATTTTCAGGATGCCGCAGGGAGCATCTCGCTGTTGTTTTTGCCAGTAAAGGCTGCCAACATCCCATAAATGGATGTCTGCAACCAATTGGAACATAACTTAGCCAAGATGTAAAGCTAAAAACCGTTGACGCTCCGTTGACGCTCATGCTAAGAATGGGGGGGTGAACCGTATTGCTATCTCTTTTGCCAATAAATGCTGCCAATATGTCCATTATGCATAATAATGACCAAGTCACAGGTGAATTACCATACTTTCATGACCACAAATCGTTGACGCTCCATTGACGCTGATTTTAATTTATTGTCCATTGAACATCTGCTGCTGTCGATAATTGATTTCATCCTGATTTGACTTGATCGGCCGTTATTCTGCGTTATTGAGACTCAGCTCTGTGGCAAAGCTGAGCGGCTTAATAAACTTGCACTGTTCACTCTCACACGACTAAAAGTGATGTATCATGCCAAAAGATTCATTGCGCCTGCTATACATCCATTTATGAAACGATATTCACGATGTACTTCTTACCATTCACCCATAATATATCTCTAACTGAAACTCTCGGTCAAGCTACACAAAGCTGGTGAACCATTGACGCATTCTGTCCTACTTTTTCTTCCCTCCTTTATTTCTCCGCGTTTCTACTGCATTGAACGTCACCAACAACATTTCAGCCTGTCTCTTTGTCTTCCGTGTTGGCCGAACAAATCCAGTCACATTTGGCACCGCGCTCACATCCTGCTGCTCTGGGCATTCCGGATCCTCCATGCCATTGTTGGGGTCTCTATCAGATTAATCGTCCGCTGCGCAATCATCTTTGCTGGCATTTGGATTATCGAAGTCACCATTCCAGTTTAGCCAATCATCGGTTTGCGAAATGCTTTCTGCTGCGCTATCGTCGTCGCTTTCGACTGGATAATGGTTGATTCTCCGGATTTGGCGGATATTTAAGATATGAGTTCGTCCTCCAGGGATGTCCTTTGCAGTCATAGCTGGTGGCAATAATGATCTTTCTGACAATTTAAATGCAGCCGCACCATCATGTTGAAAGAGTGACCAGGATTCTTTGACGATCTCTTCTGTGTCCGAAATGTATCCTACAGCTGTCATCTGCTTGATTTGAGTGTGAGATTCTTTCTGGGTAGCACGTAGGTTTTGGCTGCCCTGCCACATCTCCAAAAAGTTGTGAACCTTGGCCATTCTGTGCAAATTCCTTGCCTCCTCATGTTTCTTCATTTCTGAGTAGTTTTCTGTATTTGTTGTATCCAATTCTGAGTCAGTGACTGCCAAAATCCCGTTATTGGCTTGAGCAAACTGCCTGACAACGACCTTTTCGTGAACGATCTCGCCTGTGGTTTTTGACTCCCTCCATCCAATAACATCTCGGCCAAAGGAAAAACAGGCCTCCACTCCGACACCATGTGGTATGATAGAGAATATGTCTCGAACCACATTGGGGAGATCGGTGTACTTTGTGTGTGTTTCCTCCTGTTGGCGCCACCAATCGGTTATGTCCGGTATCCAAAATGTCCTGCGAATCTCCGTTTGGTTGGAGTGGTAATCATTGAGATTTGGATTAATTTGTCCCCAGTTCTCTGGCGCTTCAGGCGGCGAATTCAAATAGAGCCTGGCGGCGGTCAATAAGCGTGCTGTGTGATCGCTTCGTCCGGGTGTCGTCTCAGCCACATTGCTAGGCGTTAAGTTTTCCTTATCATCGCTGGACAAGTCAGATGGATCAAAAGATGATTGATAGGACCCTGATGCTGGTGCAGAGGGGACAAGATTGCTGCTCGGTACCGTTTCGAGTTTATTGACTGGCATACATTGATGTTTGGCGCAATATTCATTCTCCACATACTGCAGAAAGGCCTCGTGGTATTGTGTAGTGTATGAAGTCTAGTCCTCAGGATTATTATCCATTCCCTTGTCTCACTTTCTGAATGATCCCAACTTCCGGAAAGGATCAAGGATGTGTGCGGAAATGAGAAGCATGCCTGTTGTCGGAGTCACTTCAGCATAGGATTTGGAAAGCTTCTGCCGAGCTAACTTCACAGTGAAGAACAAGTCTTCCTTCCATTGAGTCCTCTTCTTGGCCAAAGCTTGCATCACGCCATCCATGTGATTGAACATGTCTTTGTATGCTGTGATAACGTGATGCGATGTGACTGTATGCACCTTCGACATCCAAAGTGTGCAATATCGAAATGGCCACAACACTTCCATGACATACTGGACAATCGTCCATTCATCCTGAGTTGTGAATAATGGCCGGTATTCAGTGTATTTTGGATTTTGAAGCGACTAACGGGTGAATTCCCGTAAGCGGTGGGCGCGCTCGAGCAACTCCAGAGCAGAGTTCCAACGTGTCTTCATATCTATAATTGGAAGTACCGCAATTCGGACTTTGGCTTTTTGACAGTCAATGAACTCGTTTCGGCGACCAGGTGTCCGCCTGATTGATACAGTCAGCATTCTCTGCTATATGAAGGTCAGCTTCAGGACTTTCAAAATATCATGAAATACGTACTTCCTCATTGATCTTTGCTAAACCTGGTTTCATGGCCGACACCTTGTTGATTCTAGCATCGCCCTCTTTTCGAAGTCTTTGACTCTTCCCAATGTCTATGCTTTCATTCTCTCCAAATTGCTGATCGCGCTCATGGGCTTCCCAAGACTTGGTGCAGCCTTTCACATCGAGACTTCGCATGAATGCACCTAAAGCCAGGTGTATGACGTGCGCCATGCATGGTATGTGGTTCCTGAATGCCGGCCACTCGATTCCAGTGGCCCCAAGTGTTAATTGCAGCCCACGTGTCATCGAGTAGTTTGACAAAGCATTATCAGTTGTAACACCCAGTCAACGGCTGTCAGCAAGCTCAAAACACTCGAGCGCGTCCTTCAAATCTACTGCTAGCCTTACTCCTGTATGTTGGACCTTGACCTATCATCTTCAATTAGCTTTCGAAACTGGAACAGAACAGGCGATCAACCTCATCTAAAGCGAGTTGAACATCACGCAATGCCCAATTTCGATCCATATAGTAAGCAGTGACTGACATTATGGCAAATTTGTTCGTAGATGTCCATCCGTCCAAAGCTAAACTAACTTTATTTTGTATCGGCAATTGCTTCATAATTGCATCCACAGTCAGTGCAGAGTCACTCCGGCAGATGTTACTAAGGGTCGTAGCGGACAAGAGGGCCAGGTCGTCACCTAATGCCTTATATGACCTTCGTAACTTGAGATTTGTTATAGCGATCCGTGCAATATGTGCCGAATCAAATCATAACATGAGGTAGCGATTCCATGTGTCTGGGTGAAATTTGGAAGTTTCAAAGTCCTTATCTGCCAGTTTGGAACGTTTTGGCTGTCATTTCGGTCAGTATGGACTTAATTGGATATCAACTATCATTCTCCTTGGCATACATACTATTGTGATTCTGAGACTTCCTTGTCGCTTCAGGATGGCCAAAGCTGTTTCATCCACTGTCGAACTGGTCAATTCAGTGACCTCTGACTCTGTTAATTTGTTTAACTTTGCGATATGAGCTTTTGCCAGCAAGTGTTTCCCCATTGAGCTGGTCCCATGTTCTGATGAATGGAGAAGAACTCGATCACACACGATACGTATGATGCCAGGGCTGCCAGTCTCCTCAATTCCGCAGTGCAAATAGAATCGCCACGAAGGCGCATATCTGGAATAATTACATGCAATAGGCCGCTTCGAGCCTACATTCATTGAAGCGCACCAAGCATTGTAGATTATTTTCAATGTAAGGTCGCTCAAATCAAGAATAAAGACGTGTTCATTTTCGGAACAGGTCATAACCTCAAGCAATGACGTGTTTGAAGATTATGTCATCGACATGGTGGTGGAAATTAGAAAGCTAGGTATTCCGACTCGAAAGACTGCTGAAAATAATGGTACAGTAACGCAGAATGTGGGTTCTTAAATATTGACTCTACAGCTACAACGAAAATAATCAGATCAGTAAGACATTGCAAGCATATTTGTGAAGTTGAATACAAGGACAGATTGCAACGACTGACCGCGTAAAACTCCATTTAGGAACAGCATGATACAGTTTATTGCTGTGTAGCGTTTGGAGCCTTAATGCACCGTGGGCACTCAATTGTAGAAGGTGGACGCGATATTGTCACTAGCATTTTTGCCCACAAAGGCTGCCGATTGGTTCATTGTGGTTTATCTGCGCTCCGTTCTGGTTAGCTTATCCAAGATGCTAGCGCACAGATCCTTGACGCTCCATTCAGGCTCATTTTGGGTCATGGTTACGATCTTGGCGTAAGCATATTTGCCTAGAAAGGTGGCCGATAGTTCGATTATAGATCATTGTGGTCGCATGGCCCATTGATTTTCCAAGGTGGAAGCCCTCAAATCGTTGACGCTCCATTGACGCTCATTTTCAGGGCATAGTAACGATGACATCAAAAGAATTTTTGCCTAGATAGACGGCTGATAGTTCGAGTATGTGTTAATGTCGCCGCACAACCACCGCATTTTCCAGGATGTATGGCGAAAAGTCGCAGACGCTCCGTTGATGCACATTTTTAGGACATAGTTGGGATGTCGTCGCAACCATCTTTGCCTAGAAAGACAGCCGATAATCTGAGTATGGGTTAATGTCACCACACAGCCCTAGGATTTTCTGTGATACAAGACCCAAAGATGTTGATGCTCTGTTGAGGCTCATTTTTAGGACATAGTAGCAATATCGTTGCAACCATTTTTGCCTAGAAAGGCGGCCGATAATCAGAATATGGCTTAATGTCGCCGCACAGCCATATGATTTTCCCAGATACAAGGCCCGAAGTTGTTGACGCTCGGTTGACCCACATTTTAGGACATAGTAGCGATGTCGTTGCTACTGTTTTTGCCTAGAAAGGCAGTGGATAATCTGATTATGGCTTAATGTCGCCGCACAACCCTAGGATTCTCCATGATACAAGGCCCAAAGTCATTGACGCTCTGTTGACGTGCATTTTTAGGACATAGAAGCGATGTTGTTGCAAGAGGTTTTGCCTAGAAAGGCGGCCATTAGTGCGATTATGGGGTAACGTCGCCGCACAGCCCATGCAATTTCGAAGATGCAGGTCCAAAAGTCGTTGACACTCTGTTGATGTACATTTTCAGGACATAGTAGAAATGTTGCCACCACCATTGTTCAATGGAACGGCGGCCGATAGTTTGATTATGACGTACTGTAACCACACTGCCTACTGGATATTTCATCACGCAATGCCAAAAATCGTTGACTCTCTGGTGACGCTCATTTTTAGAATGTGGCAACGACCGAGTCATTAGCTTTTTGGGTAATAACGCCGACCTATACATTTGCTTTGGAAGGATGGGACAATGCAGCTCATTGATTGCTGAATGTGTAAGACTTAAAATTGTTAACACTCTGTTGACACACACATTAATCACATCGAAAAAGCCTTTGTACACTCAATACATGTATGGTACGAATCATATACACAATTTTCACATCCAGTATTGTGTATGTATGTATTATCGTTTGCATTCAGGAGTTGTGTTACCTCTCAATTTCTGATCAACTGCTATCTTCGCTATCTGAGTGAAAAATGATGTTGCCCTATCACATTCCTGCGCTTTCAGCCGGCAATTGACAGCAGGTAGATCATTTCACTAGTTTTTCGTAAATATAGCTCGGCTTCCGCACCATTTCATATCCAGCTCCTTCTCCTCGATTTCCATGACGTACCACACGCAATTTCAAATATCTCAACCATGTGCACCAGGTCTGTCCGGAGAGTGATGCAGTTGGCTATATCGATGAATGTAGCATGAAGGTTGTCATTCAGATCAATTCGTCATGCACACTGACCGCTCTTTTCATGACATGTATGACATTACTCACTTAAATTTTGTTACCTCATTTCATCACTAATATTGCTTTTGCTTTGTTACTCAGCAGTCACTTGCAGAATGAAACAGAACGTTTTGGCCGTCTTACAGTGCGAGTTGGATTCTAGAATGATCACATGCTGCATTCGACCCTTGCACATGCACAGACGAATTATCATGTCTCACAATTTGGTCACTGAAATCAAGAACAAGCTGACACGTAGCAAAATTGGTAAACCACTAGCTTTTCCCGGCGATCAGACGTCAAAAATTACCATATGGATATCTATTCTTCCGCAGAAGCAAGAGCCGTCACTATCTCTTCATCGGAATGCGATATCTATATGGGAATTAGCTGGAGGCTACATGCAGGGGTAAAAGCTTACTGGTTTAACTGGCTTCGCTTTCAGCATTGTTGACGAATCGGGCTCCGTAGCTGGCTCACCACTAGGTAGGCTCAATTTTGACTGCGGCTTGACCAAAGGTAGCCTGATATGACAACTTCCTGCTCGAGAAGTCCCTTGCGATATTCCGGGGACAATGTCAAGACTCTCCATAAGCTCTGCAAATGTTGTCGGTGGAGGCGGCGGAGCATCATCATTTGTTTGCGGCTGAACGACTGCTGGCACCCTCAATTCGGATGTGCCATACATCTTATCTCGTTCGCAGAGGGGTTCGGCTGCATCCTTCCATTCCGGTTGAGTCAATTCGTCGTGCTTCATCTGCTTCTGCCGAAACCTCTCCATCCCCTGCTGTACCGTTTTAGTGATTGTGCCCATCACCCAGCTGAGTTCGTCATCTTCGCTCAGCTTGCCCTGCTCAGTATCTTCATCATCTTCATCTGCCCCATTCTCCCCATGGTTGGAACTTGCAAGATCACTCAGACTGTCACCGATTGCAACCAGCATCTCCTCACACGTCTTTTCGGGCTTTCTGGACGTCAATCCCGCGACTTTAGCATGTGTCATATCATCCTGCTCTTGCTGAACCGCTGCCTGTGCGTCTTCAACTCGCTTTCTTGCCCCAGCAGTCACTCTTTCAACATAATCCTCAATGCATTTGTCTGTCTCTTCAGTGCTTAAGAAGTGCGTTTCTCGTTGTTCCTCCGCTGCAAGCTTCTTTTTGGATCTCAAGCTGCGCAATGCCCCAAGGGCTCGGACTCCCTCTGCGTCGAAGCCGCTCTTGCCTTCATTCGCTTGATGACGTCTTGGGGTTGACCGCTTTGTCAAATTGCTGTTTCTGCCAGCCGGAAGTGGCGAAACGTTCTTTTTCGGAGCATTGACCATTGTAGTTTGCGTGGACTGTGTTGTTAGGTGAGATGCTGGATGTTGCAAGTTATGGACAATATGGAGGCATGCTGCGTCTTTTATGTCAAGGTTGGTATGTTAACTCATCTTGAACAAAGCAAAATCTTCCTCCTGACTGTCAATAAACCAGGAATAGAGATGCTAACCATACAACATGATGTGATTATTAGCATCATTTTCATGTAATATCCCAGGGATTATTTGAGACAAACATTAGCAGACTTTCTTTCCCTCGAACTACATCGTATTCATCCAACGCAATTAGGCGATTCCGGCGGTTGTACACTGCAATTTATGTATGTTACCAAACAAATAACATCAGACTGAGTTTTTTCAAATTGCGGGGCGGTGGGAAACCCCTGCAAGTTGCAGCCATACTCAGCAGGATTCATTGTGAGCATAACAATTATGTTAGCTGCTACTTATTCCATTTTGACAAGATGCTAACTATATAGTCCTCAGGGCTTCCCACTTCCTCTCGTTATCAATGTCCTCTCCTATTCCACACCAGCACATCATGGGTACACAACCACCTCCGCCATGAAATCGCGGAGCAAATAATGGCTGATTGGCGGGCGCTACATCGAATATGGAAATTCTCGGCACACAACAAGAGCGCAGACACATGTTAGTTCTCTGCGACGCTGCCAATGCAGCCACCAAACATCTGACCCAGGATGCACATTAAAAAATGGTCCACGACACTGGAAGCAGCAAGAATACGATGCTGCATGCAGTTTGACATGAGTATATCCATATGTAGGCAAACGGCGGTCAACTAAGCATATAACGTACAGTGGGTGTCTGTAGAGAGCTACGTAACGACTTTATCACTGCCCATAACGGGAAACCTCGATGATCGACAAAGGCATTTGTCCGCACAGTCTGTGAAATCGAACATCATCATGTTGTTAGCTCTGGGATTCTCGCAGATGAATTTACTGATAAGCATCCCCATGAGTGGACAAAACAGGCTTTTATCACTTTAGAGGAGGCTACAGAAGCGTATATGGTGGAGGTAACAGCCGAATTTCATTGTTTGAAGCAGCAACCAATGTCTTGTAGGTTCTCACCATGTCTGGTACAATGGTAAGGCAAGGAGGTCGGGTACAGCTGGAACAGTCCGACATGTGCCTGTCATTGAATATGGCCAGAATGGCCAAAGATGGCTTTTTGCGCGCCGCAATTGAGGCAAAGACATATCTCATTCAGACACCACCCGCCAAGGTCCGAGTAGAGAAGAAGCGGGGTGTTGAGTGTCCTGGGCACGAAAAGGTAAAGGCTGCGATACAAAGACACCCGGCAATGCTTCGTCAAAACCAAACTTCCAGCTGCCATCCTTGCCAAATGGCACTCAAAATAATCCGCAGACACGCTGGAGGCGCGAAGGAACAGGTGCACCTCCACCCGCCCAATGCTGAGAGTGGATTCCAGAGCCGACTGCGCATCCGCCCGGGACACCGCCCGCCCCGACTGGTAACACTTCCGGAGCACAACCTGCTGAAATTGTCAATTTGCCTGCGGGATAGACATATTCGCATTCAGCTCTTCCCTGTGTGGAATTTTTCGAAGATGATGAGTATACCAAGCCTAATACCGATTTTGATCCAGATATGCTGACTGATGAAGGTTAGTACACTCTCCGTGGTGTGTTAATGCAGCTAACATTCATTTTGAAGACAAGAGCAGCGGATTGAGCGTTCCTCCAACTGATGACGAGCATTGACCGAAAGACACAGGATTTTGCAGATTGTTATTATATATATCTATGTATTATTTAAGAACTACGTAGTGATCAAGAAGAAAGTAAATGACAAAGCAAGAAAGGCAGCCTAAACAATGTGAATGATGGACTGTGCCAAATTCAATGATTGCATATTGTGGATACAGCTATGGTAAAATAAGCGTCAACGGAGCGTCAACGATTTTTGGTCCTGCGTCCTGGGAAATCACACCTCAGATAGGTTGTCGTTAGTCATAAAGGAATTATTGGGTGCCGTTATACGCAAAACAGGTTGCAATACCCTCCCTGCCCCATCACGACAATGAGTGTCAACGGAGAGTCAACGATTTTGGGTCATGAGTCATGGGAAATCACACCTCCGGTAAGCTGTAGTCAGTCATAAAGGAATTTTTGGCTGCCTTTATAGGCAAAACAGATAGCAATACCCTCTCTGCCCCATCATGAAAATGAGCGTCAACGGAGCGTCAACGATTTGTGGTCATGCTTCCTGGGAAATCACACCTCCAATTTGTTGTAGTCAGTCATAAAGCAATTTTTGGCGGCCTTTGTAGGCAAAACAGATTGCAATACCCTCCCTGCCCCATCATGAAAATGAGCGTCAACGGAGCGTCAACGATTGTTTGTCAGGTATCATGGGTAATCTGGGGGGCAACAGGTTGCACATTGTAATAAACTGATTATTGGCTGCCTTTATAGGCAAAAGCGAAAGTGAAACGCTTCCTGCCCCATCGTCGAACTGAGTGTCAACAGAGTGTCAACAGTTGTTGGCCGTCCTTCATGGTTAATCACAGCATGATGTGGCGGTTGTTGTCTATATACATCGTTTTGACTGTCATCATACACTTAAAGGCTCAAGAATACTTCGTGGTAGCTCAGTGAATGAAACCAGTTGTTACTGTCCCGGAGGATGTGGCTAGAATATCCCATACATATCTGCCTTTGAAGGCTGCCTTTTCCTTCTTTATGGATGCTTTTGATCAAGCACCACTCATATTACCGAAGATGCAAGACAAAATATCATTGACGCTCTGTTGACGCTCTGTTGACGCTCTGTTGACGCTCATTTTCAGGATGTGGTTGGGCACGTGAGTATGCGTGTTGTGCAGATCAAGGCGGCCAATACGTCGAACATGAACCATGACGTACCAATGTCAATATTTTACGATTAACAGTAGCATATCTGACTGTGACCATAAATGTGAAACCCAAAACCCAGAACCGGAGATTGGAACCAACGGGTCAAACAAAACCCAGCGAAACCCGCGGGTTGACAGGTACGGGTCTGGGTTTGGCCTGCCAAGATTCAGCGGGTCGGGTTTTTGGACGGGTCTGGAACTAAACCGACCTGTTTTTCAGGTCCAGACCTGGACCACAGACGTTTGACCCAGACCCGTTGCTAACACTACCCTACCCCCATCCCTAATCCAGAAGCCCACGTGATCATTACAAATCCACTGAGAATGCGAGCTACAGAAATGAATTAGAGACAGACGCAGTGGCAATTGCAACTGCAGGGCGTCGCTATACCTCGATCAATGGTCTCCGGCAGTCGCAGCATCCACCGATTTGGTCACTCTGACATGATGCGTCTTTTATGTGCAATGGGCAGACTCCTGGAGCTCTATATGTGGAACAGACGGCCGTTTATGAGAGCAACCGACTTGGAGATGGTAAGTTACGCAATGTGATGCGTAGCGAAAGCATTAGCTGAAGCCCCACACTGGCAGATAATAGAGAAGTACTGGAACACTGCTATGCAGCAGAACAACATTTGGTCCATAGCATTCGAGGCACGCACAAACGAGATCTTGAAAGAGGTATGCTGAATCAATGGCCCAGGTTGGATATTTCACACTCAAACCGGTCTCAGGTTTGAGCACAAGTCGATAAGGTTATATCCCATTTTATTCAATAAGCAAGGGACAACAAAGTAGAGCTTTATGATCTCCTCTACTTTGAATCCACCGCAGAGCATTTGTAATTCCTTGATTCCTTTCTGGCAGACCATAAGTATCTTTTTCCTTTAGCAGAGCGTGTGGAAGATGGTGTACACAGTCCAAATCCATTGCAGAGAGAGTCCAAAGCTGCTAACGAATGGCTAGCGTCCACTTAACTGCCTGGCGGAAGCAATCCCCTGGTTTATGTACATCAAATTTTATCATCAGGCGAATAACCGCAGCAAGTATGCTGATGGATTTTATAATTCCATGATTGATGACAAGGATGGTCATATACCCTCACCACTGATCATGTTTACCTGCACTGCGTTGCGCCATGCTCTCCTGGAGTGGCAAAAGAACAAAGGTGTTCATCCGAAAGCTTCTAAGTCAGAGCTTAAAGCGGACTGACCTGATAGCTCAAACAACATCAACTACATGAATGAGGGTGGTAACATCGTATCCTGCTGCGCTGTAAGGGGTCGCAAGTTGTTAACCTCACCTGGCATTTCCGACACGTATACATTCTTGATGAATACCTGGAACACACTACCGGAGTGCTACCAACAGAGGGTGTATAAACACACTCTTGCTACCATCACGCGTCAGATCCAACAAGCGGAGAACCCAACGCCTGCCGTGGTGATCAGCGTGGAAGCAGCACGTGTTGACACTGCTATTATTCTTGACTATTTGACCTCCAAAGTGGCGCTTGTTGAACCTGAGATCGCAAGGACTAACACAAACATCCCGATATACACCAAATGCATGGCTGACAAACTGCATTTTGGGAAGCCAGGGGGCACCGGGGATTTCGCAGCTGAAGGTGCCAAAAGCGATGAGCACGATGCCATTCCCACTGCCAGGCTGCATTGACGGATGGCAACTGAACTCGAGAGGTTTAACCTGGGAACCGGTGATTTCGATGGGTATGAGGGTGAGGATGGCGATGATATGGATGTGGATGAGGAGGAAGAAGCATCACAAGTCGATGATGGATCAATGCAGAATGTAGAGAACTGAGGGCATAGTAGGTTGGACTGGGGAACAAGTAATGTCGACGTGTATGAGGGCGAAGATTGCGACGATGTGGATGAGAAGGAAGTAGCATCGCAAGCCGTCGATGGATCAACGCAGAATGTGGAGGACTCAGGGCATAGTACTAGAGAGTGTGAGGATTGGACAGTATACTTCAGACCTGTAAAAAACAATAATGCCGAAGCAAATGCAACGGCAAGCGATTTATCCGAAGTGAAAATTGTATTGTATTAAGTGAAAACATCTCAAAGCTAAACATATATGAGGAAAGTGCGGCATCCAATGTAGAGCAATGGCAGAGAGGTGAAACGTGGCACTCGGCCGGAGAAAGGAATACACATTGCCAGGCGTTGTGTATCCGACTTCAGCATAACTGCAGCCTCTCCGAAGAGTGTAACACATGTGTTGTTCTGATGGTGCGTATATGTCACCACTGTCTGGGCGCAAAGTAGTGGAGGGACAGATTCCAGGGGAAGGGTGTATTTCTCTATCAAAGGGTACAAGGTTCGGTCAGAGCCGGCTGAGCCGACCGGATCACCAGGGTGTTTCTGATGAAAACTTGTGTTGTTGCTGATGCTTAACCGGAGCCTCCAGGAGTGTGTGAGAGGGGGCGGGGTGTAAAGTTAAAAGTGTCAATTTCGGAAGAAAATCAGACTCTAGGAGGACATTCCAGCCGACCTTCGGAGTAACAGGGATCTCTGATGACTGGTACAGGAGCACTATGGCAGAGGTTGTGATAAGTTTGGGAGCACCTGGGACTGTCGCCCAACCAATGCGGGAATCCCATACTAACTCTGAGAGATGCCTGGGTTCTTAGAGATATTCATTCGAAGAACTGCAGGTGTTATGTGAGATTCTCTGGATCGACACATGCAATAGGAATACCCTCCACTTATGATGCATAGATTATTGTTCATTATCAACTTCTAAATCATACTGTAGTACCCAGCATCTGATTCAACACTGAACTGTTTGTGTTGCTACATTCTGGAGAACCAAAGAAAATAACGTGTGATTCAAACATGCAAGCAGGTAACCAGAAACGATAACCTGGCTAAGCGATCAAATGATATCAATTGAACATAGTTTTAATGTCATCCACTAAATCTCCCATCCCAGGAAGGCCGACAAATGCAGGAACACACAATTCATCAACAGTGCAAAGAAGCTGGAGACACTCAATGTATTTCCTAATGATTCAGGCCTGGCAAGTGGGCAAAATTGAATTCCAATGTCATTTTGCTCGGTTTGTGACATCTCAAGGGTTGGAATTAGGAGGTAAGCTCGAGGAAAATCAAAATGGAGATTGAAAGGCAATATGATGAATTCGTGGGGAAAAGAGGTGTGTCACGCGTAGTGTTAGCAACGGTTCCGGACAGTCACTTCGGGTCCGCGTCAAGGTCAAAACCAAACTGTTGCCAAATTGGCGGTCCGGGTTGTCTACACACCCGAACTGTCAATTCGGGTACCGTTCGATGCAAATCTCCCAACCCCTCTGGATTGGGCGGGTTGTCAGCGGGTCGCCCAGCGGGTCCATCTGTAGATTTATATAATGTTCTTGTTTTTGCAGTTGGATAATTGAACATTATTAAAATTAGGTATTTGACAGCCAATGATCTCTT
>Ga0307515_10005797_pt1 | contig 24933 bp, 16 predicted proteins | sample 17_EM_MG_FD_194513 | JGI IMG/M metagenome (GOLD analysis project Ga0307515, IMG submission 194513) | Populus trichocarpa ectomycorrhiza microbial communities from riparian zone in the Pacific Northwest, United States - 17_EM | ecosystem: Host-associated > Plants > Roots > Unclassified | place... | reverse complement strand
AAATTTAGTCAAATCCCTAATTAAACCCTGAGAAAATCATAACAATGTCATTTCACTTAAATGAAATGGTGTATTTTGACCAAAACGGTTTGTTTTGGTACAAAACAATACCATTTTGACCAGCACATAAAAAAAAAAGATGTCAATTGACTTGTCATTTGACTATTGTTCATCATCTTCAACATTTTGAACTTGAAAGGCTGCTCGAATAGCTACTTTTTCAGAGCATTCAATGCTTCATCTTTCCACAAAATCGGACAAACCATACACTACTATGATAGCCTGACATTGTACTACACCTCAACATAATTTCTTGCTAGTTGATTGCCTCTACAGCTCCTGCGGTGCTGCCCTAAAGAGAGTAACTGGATTAGCCTTTAGTAGCTGAATTTTAGCAGCTCATGATGATGACTTTGAGCCAATGGTTGAGATCCTTCTCGATTGAATCAAGGGCCAAGAATGGTCCTCAATAAAGACAAGATGTCCCTCTTCCCCTCTATAAATAGAAGTGGATTTCAGGTATTAAGGAGAAAGAGAGAATAGTGTAAGGTGAGCAAAAAACCATCTTTTTTAGCTTTTTCAACATTGTTTTTTTCTCTCCATCGTCGTTGCAACCATCTCCCCTGTCGTGAATCCCAGTAGCTTCAGCCTCAACGTCATGACCACTAATGGCCCAACACCCTTACAACTTCATCTTCTCACTGGTAATAGGAATAATCTCACCGACACCAACCTCTTCTTCTAGCAGCGCCAACCTCTTCATACCAGCCCTACCAATTGTTAGCTTCACCACTAACAGCTCCACTGTGAGCCGTCAGCAGGCCCACCAGCCAACAACACTTCATCCAGCCTAGGTAAGCTTCTTCATCCCTTCCCTCCCGTGGTTTTTTCTTCCTATACATCTTGCAGAAGAAAACTAAGACGGACTGGACCCGTCTTAACCCAACCCAGCCCAAATGGCTGGGCCAGGTCCAACCCAAATAAAAAAAAATTAAATTTTTCAAAAATCATTTTAAAATTATTTGTGGGTCCGCCGCACATTTTTTCTAATAATTTTGTCTAATATTGAGTTGTAGACTTACACTATAGGATACGAACTCGATAAAAAAATAACTGATTTTTTCCCCAAAACAAAAAAAAATCCAAAAACTCAAAGATAAAATTTATTTTCAAAAAACAAAAAAAAAAGATGTTTTATTTTCGTGCATACGACCAAATCTTAAAGGTTTTGAATGCATATTTCATATATCTAAGAAATATTGTCATCATGCTTATATTGGGAAAGTGTCTTATAGTGTTATTCAGAATGTTAACAATTAACTATATCTAAGAAATAAATGTGATGTTGAATATGGACCTTTGAATAGTTAGAATTTAATCCAATAATAAGGGAGAAACTTCCTCACGAAGGGAGATCTGCCTTGAACCTTAAACGAGACCAACGGATAGAAACATGACCTAGAAAAACAATCAACAAGCAATACAACTTACCTGAGGTAAGGTGTATTGTGAGTGAAGCGTCTTCCCCTTACATAACTAATCCCCTTACCTAGATTCTCGTAGACCATTAGATTTTCTAGTGACCATAATACTAGGTGGCGACTCCTAAACCCATAATCACAACTTTATGATTAAACCCTAAAGCCCCCTTTAATTTTCAAGAGGCAGCTCTACCACACGATGTCATGTATGTCACGACAGGATGGCGGCTCCACTGGGGAAACCTTGTTTTGTTGGACTGAGCTTTGCTTGTTTGATTGTTTTCCTATTTATTTTGGTCTATTTAATTTTATTTTAGCATATTTTTCTTTCATTGCTTTACCATGCATTTTTATATATATTGCTTATGCATAAGAATATCGGGTGTGGAATAATGCCTTCACGCATCTTGATTTTCAAATAAACTCAATTCTAAGTTAGGTGGGGAGTAGCGACCTGCCTTATAAGCTGAGCCTTTACTCGGTAATGGTGGTCACATTATATCCCAACCATTCCTTGCAAACCTCTATATTGCTTTCATGAAAGCTAGTCACTAGGCAGAGGATGAAACATTTTTTTAAAGAAAGTACGGGAGAATTTCCCATCTAATAAGGATTCCAGTTCATATTTTAGCAGTCAAGGCTTTAATGCATTTATGAAATCCAGGTTATAGATGTTTCACATTTGGAGACGTTGACATGACCCCTACCATTAAAGGGTATGTCCAGATTTTAAATTTCCCAAATGAGCCTCACAAAGTATATTTCAGACAAACAAGGCTGAAGTCATAAAAATTCCAAGAATATTTAGAACGCAGATAATAATATTTTTTTCTATTAAAAATTTCAATTCTTATAAAAATAATAATATTATAAAAGAAATAATAATATCTTTGATATGAATACTTTGAATTATATATATAAAAAATATATTTAGAACACAAATAATAATATGTTTTATATGAATACTTTGTATTATAAGAAAAATAATAATATTTATAACTCAAATTATAATATTTTTTTATATTAATACTTAGAATTGTTGACTATTTTTAATAATACTGCGCCGCGGGCTCACTTTTTATTTTTATAAAAAATATCATAAAAATTTATAATATAAATAATAATGTGTTTTCAATACTGATAATAATATTTTCTTTCAAATTTATTAATTATTTCATTAATAATAATAATAATAATAATATTTCTAAAAGAAACAATAATATTTCGAATCATAGGACCTAGGAACCTTGGGCCCAGCGCCATGACCCAAGCTCCAGGTGTCCCCAAGTGGGGCACAAGCATGGCTCACTCCCAGCGCAGCCCAAACGTCACGTGTGCGTTGGGGGTGCCTAGCCCCCAGGCAGACATCTCAAGCGCCATGTGTGCACAGGGTGTGCCCAGCACTAAGGCAGGAGCCCAAGCGCCATATGGGCGTAGGGGTGTGCCCAGCACTAAGGCAGGAGCCCAAGCGCCACTTGTGCTCTTGGTCTGCCAGCACACAGGTAGGCAACCCAAGCGTCACATATGCGTTGTGAGTGCCCAGCCCCCAGTCAGGAGCCCATGCGCCACATGTGCGCAGCCCTAGAGGACGCGCCTCCAGCTTGGCGCTTGGGACCTGCTGGCTGCAGCCTCACACATACCCTCACCAAACAGTGTAGTCTATAGTGAAAGCACTCATAATTTACAATACTCGTGCTACAGTGCAGAATAATATAATCCACAATAAATTCACTCACAATGTACAATATTCCACGCTACAGCATATCAATTTTAGTTATAGGTTAATACTTTCATTTACCTGACATATTATAACATTAGCCGAGAGAGCAAATTGAATTATCTTTAAATACAAAACCAACACATACACTTATTTAGTTTTATTATTTATTTAGTTTCCAAACATATGCCGGAAATCAAATTGTTAAGTCATATTTTTTAAAATAAGATTATAAAACGAGTTTTAAATATTGTGTTTTTGAATTGATAACCGAATCAAATTAATCTTAGTAGTTCCAATAATTGTGTGTTTTTTTTAAATCATTAATAAAATAGCAATACATCATTGATTTTTCAAAAATTAGTACATACAACATTTTTTCTTTTCATTTCATGTTACTTTTAAAACTTTAACTAACCTGATAAGTTCATCCATGAATAAATAATTTAAAATCTAGATTGAATTGAGTTTTAACAAAAATAAAAATAGAATTAATATGGTATGATTTGATTAAAAATCTAAATTAACTCGTAACTCAATTCACTTAGAAAAAAATTAACTAATAATATTGTTGATTTTTTTTAAATTAAAAAATAAATTGACTTGAATATTGACCGGTGGCTTTTCTGGAATCGAGTTTAAAAAATATAATTATAGCACATGCATTAAGAATTTTTTAATTTTTAAGCTATGGGCATGGACCGAACACGGGGTAGATGAATAAATTATATAGTACAAGAAGATCGGTCGCTTCTTATTCGGTTCGGAGAATCCGTTAACCCACAATTTTTTTTTTTAAAAAGGCGACCTTTCCAATACTTTCCAGAATTGACCACGTTGGCTGGTTGTCGACGGCGCTCACTTATTTAAACCCCAAACCAACTCTCCCTCGACTTCCCTTCCCTTTTTCCTTTTCACACCAGAAAATTCTGATCTCGAAAGCTAAATTATTAATTTAAATCATAATCAACATCAATGGCATCGTCAGCGCAATTAATGGGAGGGGGGAGTGTTGGCGGCGGCGGTCCCCGTTACGTACAAATGCAATCAGAGCCATCAACGCCGTTACAACCACCATCATCCTCAATCATATCTTCCTTCTTCTCTTTCCGTCAAGGTTCGACACCGGAATCCGGCCGGATTTTCGATGAATTACCACAAGCTACTATTGTATCCGTCTCTCGACCCGACCCCAGCGATATTAGTCCTGTTCAATTATCTTATACTATCGAAGTTCAATATAAGCAGGTACCGATACGCGATCAATTAACCGAATTTGAACTAGATTTTGTTTTTAGGTTTCTAAATTTTGTGTGCAAATTTGATTCTTTAAGTTTTGAATTTTGACTATTCAATTTGAATTTGAATTTGAATATTCTTTAGGCCGTGTTTGGATGCTCTAAATATTCATAAAAAAAGCTAGTAAAAAGTAAACTTTTGAAGCTACACATTAGGTATTGAAACATTATTGAACCCTCTAATTTGTACAGAATCTTTTGACTATAATTTCTTTTCTTGTTTTCTTGAAGAAACAGTATTGTACAATTTTATTTTATTTTTGGAATTAGTAGGGGCAAATAAATTTGAAATTTTTAACGTGCAATTTTATTTTGGTGAATGTAGTTCAAGTGGAGATTATTGAAGAAAGCGGCACAAGTGTTTTATTTACATTTTGCATTGAAGAAACGGGTGTTTTTCGAGGAAATTCTTGAGAAGCAAGAGCAGGTGTGTCTGTGTGTGTGGTGGATGGCATTGGTTGTGTTTGTTACTTTTGTAAATGAATTCTTTGAGGTTGTTATGTTGGTAATTTGATTTTTTTCTGGGAAGGTGTGTGGTTTTGATGTGCTTTTTATTGGAAAATTATATTAAAGGTTAAAGAATGGCTTCAAAATCTAGGAATAGGAGATCATACACCAATGGTTAATGATGATGATGATGCCGACGATGAGACCATTCCATTGCATCATGATGAGAGTGCCAAAAACAGGTCACAGCTTACACATTTGTGTAATTGTTAAACATGAATTATGTCCTTGTCTTCAGTAATTCTCATAGTTCTTACAGGTGGTTTTTCTGTTCAGAGATGTTCCATCAAGTGCTGCTTTACCAGTTATCCGTCCAGCGTTGGGAAGACAGAATTCAATGTCGGACCGTGCAAAGGTTACAATGCAACAATATTTAAACCACTTTTTAGGGAACATGGATATTGTGAACTCCCGAGAGGTATTCTTCTTCTTCTTTTTCAAGTTTCTGGTTCTTGTTGAATTTTGTTGCTATTGTTATTTCGGAATAAGTATTTCTCATTTAAATGCATATCATAGATTAACTTTTATATGGTGGTGACTTCAGAAAAATGTAAATTTTAGATAGATAGATCTGATAGCTCTACTAGCTTTTTCTATGAAATCCAATGTGAGGGCCAGCTCAACCTATTTGTTTTAGGTCCTAGATGCCCTCTCTTTTTTTTTCTTTTTTTTTTCTCTTGTCCTCCTATATATAAGATGTGAATATTTTTTTAAGAAAAATCAAATCCAACTTTCTTTTTTCTTCTTCCATGATGCTTTAGGAATTTGTTAATTTAATATTCTAGAATCTGACAATGATCAATTAAGTTCCACACTGTCTTTTGAATTTGTTATGTGATGTTCAAGCCAAAAGCAACGCACCAAGCATCTCATGGAAGCATCAATTTCTCTTCCTTGCTCAATTGCATGTCCTAATCGGTGCTTCATGTCTTCTGCTCTTGTGTATCTATGATGGAGTTTGACTACTTTATGGGTCTTTGAACTCATCATAAGCATGCCGGCAGTTCATTTAAACATGAGGCATCACTTGAACTGCTAGGCTGCCATTCATCTGTGCAACTTTTAGAAACATCATTTCCTTGAATGCTTGAATCAATTGATATCTATTTAAGTCAAGAACTTTCTCTGTTTGCGTGGTGTGACGATGAACTGTATGAACCTATCATTGAGAATTTGTATTAGAGAATAATATAAATCATATCCTGGGACCTCACCTAACAGCTTAAGCTATTGGGTTGAGATGGTTCTTTGACATGGTATCAGAGCCTTGATGACTAAGCGGTCATGAGTTCGAATCTCACCATTCCCATTTATTTAATAAAAATTAAGCACATGGTATTGTGGGCCTGTGCAAGTTTCAAGACCAAAAAGCTTTCACTTGAGGGGGTCTGTTAGAGAATAATATAAATCATATCCTGGGATCTCACGTAATAGCTTAAGCTATTGGGTTGATATGGTTCTTTGACAATTTGAATAACACGTGCTTCCTAGTTCAATCCATAATCCCAAAGTCTTGGTTTTTGAAACCTGATGATTTGAAATTAAAAATATTTTCTTGCTTTTAATTTTTACTGCTTCTTGGTTGCTAATTGGCATGCATTTCACCATGCTGTTGTAGGTTTGCAAGTTTTTGGAGGTCTCTAAGCTGTCATTTTCACCAGAATATGGCCCTAAGCTGAAAGAAGAATATGTTATGGTGAAGCATCTACCACGAATAGTGAAGGATGATGATTCCAGGAAATGTTGTGCTTGCAGTTGGTTTAGTTGCTGTAATGACAACTGGCAGAAGGTAATGCAATCTTGCCCAAAACTAGGTCTGCCCCTGGCAGAAGGTAATTTGTCATTTTTGTGCGTGCACAATTGTGCAAAAAATGAAGGTTTCTGTGTAGGGTTCTTCATCATTACTTTTAGTTTTATTGACAGTGTTGAATGATATTATGAGTATTTAACACTGAATCTTCTTCTGAGAACGCACATACAAGACCTCACAAATAAATGTTTGCACAAACATGTGCATTTGTGCAGGTACCTCGTCATTTTCTCCTTTATTGATTTAGATGGTTTGGAAATACTTCTGGTCTATATATTCCAATTAGAAATCTTCTTGAGAAGAAAGTCAAATTTTGTTGGGTAGACTTGAAGTCTGGTATAAAAGCAGAGTTTCTTTATGCATTGGCTTGTATTGTGGAGCTCAAATGTAAAAGGGGCACCACATATGCTGCCTAAGGTATATGCAGAAGCAACTAAACAAAATATCATCGTCATGTCCATACAGTTTGCTGGACAAGACTTGGTGAAATGCCTGATCCTTGCACATAATTCTGCCAAATTATCTGAAAGTCCTTGACATGATAACCTCAATTCATTTTGCAAGATAAAGAATATGCTGTAGCATTGCATCTCACAATTTTTACCCTTTATGTATCTTATTCCTTAAGATCCAGCATTTGCAATTTCCTTACAAAATCACAACTAGTTTATTGGATATTGCTGCAATCATTCAAACTTGATAATTGGATCAAAATTTTAGATAGAACAAATGTTGTTTATCATTCTAAAGCTAAGAGGGAATTTGCAAGTAGTGGCAAGGGAAAAGATAAGTTCAACAATAATTTCCCCTGGAGATGCATGACAACTTTTGTGGTCTAATTGGGGGCTTCTTGATGGTACACCAACAATAGAATGCTGTAATTTTATCCATAACATTAAGAGTCACACAGCATTGTCCATGTTTTCTGATTTTCTGCAGGTGTGGGCTGTTTTGAAACCAGGATTCTTGGCACTGCTGGCTGATCCTTTTGATACCAAGCTTTTGGATATAATTGTTTTTGATGTATTACCTGCTTCAGATGGAAGTGGTGAAGGCCGAGTGTCATTAGCAGCGGAAATAAAGGAGCGGAATCCTTTACGGCATGGTTTTAAGGTAAGCAGCGTGTAGATTCTTTCTTATGTGGTGGTTTCTCTATCGTGCTTTTGTAACATGTAATCTTAAAATTTTGATGACATTATTTTGTACACGATCTGCCCTTATGCTTTGCTGATGATGACATATCCTGGCTTTGGCGTTAGCTGCTTTACTTGTTTAAGGATCAGTTACCACACACAAGCACATTGTAAGCCGAAAAGCTATTGTAGTACAATACTGTTTTAATGGTAAGGCAGCCTAGATGATAGCCATTACATTTTCAAAAGTGAGTGATCCTTCCCTGTATGTCAAAGTCTGACTGATTACATGGGTGGTATTTTTAGGAAATGTCTAGTAAACAACTTAGCAAAGAAATATAGGTCAATTTATGCTAGATGCCTCTAGATACAACAGTTTCTTAGGTACTATATGTTCAATTTATTAATAGTGAATCCCAGCTATCATAATTCAGGCTAAATTGCTTAGTTCACTTTTATCAGTGACTTCCAGTTCTGTCAGTACCAATTAATTTTTTTCCTCGTACTTTCTAAAGCCTTCTGTAACTTTTGAAGTAAAACTCACCGTTTCTTTTTCCAGTTATAGAATGACTTCAGAACAAGTGAAAAATTCATTTCGAATCTGGTTATTACATTAGATATTCTAGTTTGTTTTTCCTTCTAAAAGTTCTTTAAGCTTTTTCAAAAGTAGTTTTTTGTGCTTACACAAATCCTCACAAATAAAGAATAAGAAACAAAGGGGAAGGGCTATCAGTGTATCATATTGTCTTGCTGCATGACATTTTATTAGTTTTTGCTGATTTAATTACAAAACTGACCTCCATTTTCTTTTTTGCTGACTGGTTTTCATTTAGATATCTGAGCTTGCCTTAAGAATACTATGTCTTCCTATGATAGAGGATCCTTAAACAACCAAATGACCTCCAAATCATATATGAGATTACACAAGAGAATACCACCACCTAAACAGCTGAACAAAAGACTTTAAGAACAAGAAGCTCACAGTAAAGCCAGGACCTCAACAACTAAAATCTAAACCATCGTGAAACAATGAGCATTCTGATTGGACCATGATCGAGTGTTTGGAGAGCATTAAAGAAGTACAACCAGCTTCTTCCAAGCAATTAGTCCATCCACTTAAATTAAAATTACTACAATCCAAAAAACACAGCAAAACAAAACTCAAACATAGTTGAATCAAAATGAGGAAAAACTTCCAGCTACAATCTTCAAGACAATACCAAGTTAGAGGTCCTTTCTATATCACCTAATATCATGGAAACTGCAACTTCCTTTCATACCTGGATCTACTTCTTGGTCTCCATTTTGGTTAGTTCTCGTTTAGAAGAGATTGATAGAACAGAAAATCCTTGCATGGGAAGGAGACAGAGCTGCAATTGTAAGTTTAACCTGGATGGTAGAAAATCAGGGTTAATAATTCATGTTTTGTGTAAAGTGAAAATACATCCAAACAAATTGAAGTGCAGTTTTATTCAAAAAAGAAAGAAACAAAGAAATTTTTGGAAACTTCGTTGTTTTTCATGCAAAAAATTCCAGTGGGCTGTACTATTAGACAAAATACTGTGCCATTAGTGCCTCTTGAAGCAAAGTAGTGGTGTCTGAGGAAATTGTTTAAATTTGTGATGGATATTCCTCTTCATTACAGTTAAATTTATTAATGATTTTTAGAGATGAGGAAATTGTATCAGATAATTTCACTCGCTAACAGATGATTGGAAACTTTAAAGGTTGCATGTGGAAACAGAAGCATAGACTTGAGATCTAAAAATGGTGCTAGAGTTAAAGATTGGGTTGCTACAATTAATGATGCTGGACTTAGGCCTCCTGAGGGTTGGTGTCATCCTCATCGTTTTGCCTCTTTTGCTCCTCCTAGAGGTTTGTCTGAAGATGGTAGTCAGGCCCAGTGGTTTGTAGATGGTAGGGCAGCTTTTGAAGCCATTGCTTTATCAATTGAGGATGCTAAATCTGAGGTCAGCTCCAGTACTTAGGATCAGCACTACTCATTAGTATTTATTCTGCCATATAATTTATATTTGGAAATTCTGTGCAGATATTTATTTGTGGCTGGTGGCTGTGCCCAGAGCTTTATCTACGACGTCCTTTTCGTGCTCATGCCTCCTCTAGACTTGATTCTTTGCTGGAAGCCAAAGCTAAACAAGGGGTTCAGGTGCAAACTGCTTGTTTATTGTTCTTCTTTCTGCTTTGACGCTTTGTTACTTGTGATGGTTGATTTGAGAGCGTTTGGGATCGCGGTGCAAACCGCGTTCCCCCAAAATTCAATTTTTTTTTTTGCTATAAATTAATTTTTTTGGTATGTTTTGGATCGTTTTGATGCGCTGATCTAAACAATGATTTTTAAAAAAATAAAAAAACATCATTTTGATGCATTTCGGCACGAAAAACACTTTGAAAAGCAACCGCAACCACACTCCCAAACATGTGATATTTGTTTTTATTTATAATATGCACAAAACTTTTGGAGCATTTTTCTTTTATTTTTTTAAAGCATAACTAAAGGTATTAAAATGGAGGATAGGCCATGAATCTTTTTAATGGGCGCAGATGTTCTCTGGATTTATGGAAATAGGGGCATGAACTTTGGGAGAATAAAAAGACAGCTTCTGTGAGAACTGTATCCCACTACATTTCTTTTCCACATGCACATGTGCTTCCTGGTTAAATGGTACAATTACATATAAACTTTGGGGTACTGATAAAGTTTTAAAAATTATGGAAAACCCTCAACAAATAAAATAGAATTTTATCAAGATTCCTTGGCAAGAATTCTTCTGACTTGCTTTGGTTATGGATGACCACTGATGTAATCTTAATTTTTCACTGCAGATATATATTCTTCTCTATAAAGAGGTGGCTCTTGCTCTGAAAATCAATAGTGTCTATAGCAAGACAAAGCTTCTTAGTATCCATGAGAATGTGAGAGTGCTGCGCTATCCTGACCACTTTTCTACAGGTGTTTACCTTTGGTATGCATTATTGGACAGGCTTAAACAGTGTCAGTGAGAACCAAATTTGAGTTATCTTCATGACAATGAGTTTTTCAGTTTCTGATATATATTTTGATTATGTTTAGGTCCCACCATGAAAAGCTTGTCATTGTTGATCACCAGATTTGCTTTATTGGAGGACTGGACTTGTGCTTTGGTCGTTATGACACTTGTGAACACAGAGTGGGTGACTGCCCTCCTCAAGTATGGCCAGGAAAGGATTATTATAATCCAAGGTAATTCGTTTTTCCTCTACTCAAGGAGTGTTTATTTTTGTGGTTGGATTTGCTTTTCAAAGTGTTCTTCAAATTACTTTTTGTCCGAAAAAGTATTAAATCAATGCTTTTTATATGCTTTTTGATTGTTTTAATATGATGATGTCAAAAATAAAATAAAAAAAATCCAAAAAAATCATTTTGATATATTTTCAATTGAAAAACACCTTGTACCGCATTACCAAATACAAACTCAAATGCCTTTTCTTAGAATGTTCAATGAACATCTGTTGAGAGATGATGAAACATAAGAATGATTCGTTACTTTGGTTATCTTTTGATTCCATCTTATATCTGTTGTCACTGGTTTCTGCTGTTTAATTAACGTACTATATGCTTAATTGCAGCTACAAGATTGTTCAAAGTAATAAACACAAATAGATGCTCAATCAAAGACAATCAATTGAAGTGCTTATGTTATTGTACTTGAAGTAAATCTTACAACAGTTTGCCAATAGCATTTTTGTGCAATGTTTTACTGTGTTTGAAAAGGCGGTGCATGTGCTTTTGCAAAAGTGCATCTGGGCTGAAAAGGCATCAATTTGAAGCTTTTTTTGGTGCTTTTAAATGGTTTTGACATTGTCATATCAAAACCATCCAAAAGCATGCAAACATTTTGATGTTGTTTTAGTCCCAAAGTTTTTTGAACATCATTTTCAAACGCAGCCCAAACTCATTACCAAACACATTCTAATCATAAAAAGACTTCTGTTCAATGAGTCATCTGAAAATTATGACTGATTAGTGTGGTGTGCAATCAGCATATTAATTTACTGGATTAGAAGTAGGGTTTGCATTTGCTGGATTTATGAAATGAATTTTCTCTTCATTTTCCAGGGAATCTGAACCAAATTCATGGGAAGATATGATGAAAGATGAACTGGATCGTGGAAAATATCCTCGCATGCCTTGGCATGATGTCCATTGTGCTCTTTGGGGACCACCTTGCCGTGATGTAGCTAGGCACTTTGTACAGCGTTGGAACTATGCCAAGGTCAAAGTTTAGCACCAATTAGTATGGTTGTGCTGCTGGTTGGGGAAAGCTTTTAATTTTAACATGAAAATACTTTTTTCCTTTTCCAGAGAAGTAAAGCTCCATATGAAGAAGCTATTCCACTACTTATGCCTCAGCAGCACATGGTTATTCCACACTATATGGGGCAAAACAGAGAGATGGAAGTTGAAAGAAAGGGTATCAAAGATGATGTAAAAGGAATCAAACGGCAAGATTCATTTTCATCTAGATCATCTTTACAAGACATCCCTCTTCTTTTGCCTCAGGAAGCTGAGGGGCCTGATGATTCTGGTGTAGGTCCAAAATTAAACGGGTTGGACTCTACCCCTGGCAGAAGCCTTCCACATGCTTTTTGGAAATCCAAAATTGAATTGGTTGTTCCAGATATTTCAATGACAAGCTTCGTAGATAACAATGGCTCAGATCTTCATGTGAAAATGTCATCAGATTTCTCGGCGCAGCCTGGCACCAAAGCTTCAGACTTGGAGTGGTGGGAAACACAAGAAAGGGTTGATCAGGTTGGTTCTCCAGATGAAAGTGGCCAAGTTGGTCCTCGTGTTTCTTGTCATTGTCAGGTGGGTTACAACTCATGATGTTTTATGCAATTCTTATTTAACATGACCAAGAAAGCATAAGAGACCTACCTTGAGTCATCTGATAATCTCAGTCCTCAATGCCATCATGGGATCTTATTTAACATACTTTGCCCCAAATTTCTTACTGTTCATGATATGTGTAGATTAAGTATTGCACGCCTTATGGCTAGCCATAGAAGCATCTAATTCTTATTTTAATCTACTGGATGTAAAACAAATTTAGAGGAACTGAAAGGTCTGTCCATTTATTGAAAAAAAAAAAGAGAAGAAATGTGAAAATCTAAAACTGGTGCCAGCCTTGAATTCTGCATTTGGAAAGAAAAAAGTGAAGGTCTAATATCTGTTACTATATGCTTTTGAATCTCACCCAGGAATTCTATTGGTACATGACCAATGATGAATGTTGTACAATTGGTAGAGAACAAGTTATTTGGTGTTTTTGTTGCTGGTGATTAATGTGTATAATTGGAAGAGCATATGTGTTTCTGTTTTAATTTCACATTCTACAAGACAATACAATTGTTTTTTTTTTCCATTAACTTTACCATTATTATTTAGCACTTTTTATGTTTATATATAATCCTTAAAACTTAATCTGTATCCTCTGGCATCAATGATTTCTCTCATTTTCCAGGTCATAAGGAGTGTGAGTCAGTGGTCTGCTGGAACAAGCCAAATTGAAGAGAGTATTCACTGTGCTTATTGTTCTCTTATTGAGAAAGCAGAGCACTTTGTCTACATCGAGGTATAAACTATTATGCATTATTTATTGTTTCTTTCAGTGAATGGAACCAGCTGCCTATCGAAGAACTCAAGGACAAGGACATCCAGCTCCATTTGAATAGATTCCTTGGTGGAATTATATTTTGAGCCACTCAATTGAAAAGATTGTGTGCTGTTCATTCTTCTCACAATCATATCGACTAGAATTGAGTTTTTCAAGTCATCTCGAACAGCTGCTTGCAAAATTACCATCTTATTATATAGGTTCAGTCACCGAGAGTGGGATCTTGCATCACTGGCAAGGAAGAGTGCCATGAGTTTGGTTTAAAGCACAAAATAAAAAAGGGGCTGTACTTGATGCTAATGGTGCAGTGACAAAAGATTTCAAGTGCTAAGTATTTATCTAAATGGTTTTTAGATAGAGCAAAGGGTAGAATGGCAAGGAGAAACTTGTATCTAACACAAACTATAAGTGTTCAAGCTTTATCTCGTAATATAGAGGGTTGGTATTCGCACAGGGGCAATCCCATCACTAAACTACCCAACTGCACTCGGTACCCTTCACCATCTCCTCAATATCAGGCGAAGGCAATTGATTCCAGTTTCATCTGTTATCCAGAGTCATGAGTTCATTTAGACACTTTGATATTACATTATGGACTTGCTCATTTACATTTTCTAAGATTGCATCTTGAAAGACATGTATATGAGCCTGGGCCCTGGGTAGGCTAAGGAAAGGAAAAATCAAGACTGTAGAACTGTGGCCTAGGATGAATGGGTTTAGGCCACAGGAAGTGGATTTAGTCAGTTTTAGAGGGGAAGTGTTATACATTGTTGGAAGCTGTGAATTGATTGCTGCTTAGAGAGAAAGAATAATAAACTTTATACAGAAGAATAGCTTTTCATCTATGTGGAAACAGCGGGGAAATATTAATGGATGTCACTTTCTAATGATTCTAAAGAGTTTTCTTTAATGCTGGCAAAAGCATCAAGAAAGATTTTACCATAAGCTTTTAATAATTTGGTTAACAGATGGTTATGTGAATGAGCAGAGTAAAAGAATTAATTTTATTAACTGTAATTATTCTTTATTTTTGCTGTCTTTCTAATCACCATGAAAGTTTCATATTTTAATGTTAAAGCAGCTTTTTAAAGTCTGAAGTTATTCATTTTGCCTGACTTTTGCTTTATTGCTGGGTTTCCCAGAATCAATTTCTTATATCAGGTCTTTCAGGAGATGATATTATACGGAATCGTGTGTTAGAAGCTTTGTATCGGCGTATTATGCGAGCATTTAATGATAAGAAATGTTTCAGGGTCATAATTGTCATACCGCTGCTTCCAGGTTTCCAGGTTCTAATTCTTGGCTCATTCCCTGAAATTTGAAATCTGAATGTTCCTTTTCTTTTTCTTTTGTTGGCTCAAGTTTTAGTCTCACAGGGTGGTGTAGATGATGGTGGTGCAGCATCTGTCAGAGCCATAATGCATTGGCAATATCGAACTATTTGCAGAGGACAGAATTCAATATTGCATAATCTTTATGATCATCTCGGTCCCAAGACACATGATTACATTTCTTTCTATGGCCTTAGATCTTATGGTCGACTTTTTGATGGTGGTCCTGTGGCCACTAGTCAGGTTTTTTCTTTGATGCATAGATATTGTACAGTTCATTAACTTCATCTTTATTTTGCTCCACGGTCATTGACAAAATGCTGTTAGCACCTCACCTCAATCTATAATATTTGGTGATTTATTCACTTCATCTATTAATGTACAAGCTTCTTTACATTTGACACAATGCTTATTGATCCTTACTGTACCTACAGGTGTATGTCCATAGTAAAATCATGATAATAGATGACCGTACAACCTTGATTGGATCAGCCAATATCAATGACAGGAGTCTGCTTGGGTCACGAGATTCTGAGGTGTCACTTTTTTCCATGTTTTTCTACAAGCTTTACTGTTTTGAGAAATTTTGATTCTCAAAGTTAAAACATGCCCGATACAATTAAGAAATGATCATCTGTCCCGGTTCAAACTTTAAACAGAGTGCCCTTGATAAAGTTTGTCACTGGAAAAGAACAAAGATAAAATTGGATCTATGATGAGTAAGTGAGCACGAGTGAAAGAGAATGAGAATTGATATTATAGCATATGGGCAGTAAAACTTTTAACGATGAAGGAATATTATTACATTGTTTCTTTGTGACAATATTTTTTAGATTGGGGTACTTATTGAAGACAAAGAGTTAGTGGACTCGTTAATGGGAGGGAAGCCTCGGAAAGCTGGAAAATTTACTCTTAGTCTTCGCCTTTCATTGTGGTCTGAACACCTTGGTCTTCATTCCAAAGCGGTTAGTGTTTGTGATTGTAGAAATATTGACTGCTCCACAGTGGAGGAAATCACAGCACTGATAGATTATTGCTAGCTGCTTTCCAGCTGACTCTTTACATTCTTTTTTCTTTTAATCTCAGATCAATAAAGTAATTGACCCAGTAATTGATTCAACCTACAAAGACATATGGATGTCAACTGCAAAGGTGAGAACAAAAATGGTTTCATTTTAGCAGACTATTTAATTCAGTACCTTTTCTTTTTCAAAACTTAGATTCAATGCGAAGAACATTTGGGAACTGCTGCCTGTTTGTTCAAATATCCCATGTATATATATATATAGTGTCAGATAAGATGTATGTTGTTTGTTTATGCTGAATCTGGAGGTCTTCCCATATGTATTGAGGGCTGAGTTCAGGGGTTCAAAAGCTTGCATTAAAATAGGGTGTAAGTTGCTAGGCATTGTCTTGTGTAGTTTCCAAGTTCTTAAACAAAACCTAATAGTGCCACATTTGTATAACACCCTTTTACAACACGCTGAATCTTTTAGCTTATTTTGTCTTTATCGGATAATTTCATTTTAATCCCTGGATTTGATGCTAGAATACATGTTGGTCTTAAAATATTTTTTGAATTATCAATATAAGCAAAAATAACCAGCTTCTATGTGATAGATTTTTGATAATATTCAAACCTAACACAATATAATTAAGTATTATAGATTGAAATATTTTTCCAAGTCTATTAAAATTTTCTGCGCTGTCTATGATAATATCTTATGATCCTAATTGAACTTTCAGGATTTGTCCATAATAATTCCTTACGAATATCTGCTTCTTTAGTTTCATCTAGTTTTTAAATCATTTGATAAAAAAAAAATCGACTTCTTTCATTGATAACCTAACCTTTGCACTCTTCTTTCACAATATCAACAAATATAGATTTCTTATTCTTATAACTTGTAAAACACATTAACAAAATATTTAAAATATCAAGTCAAGTTATGTACTTGAAATAATCATGCTCCCCTTCATCTGCGATGCTTTTTTCCAATTTATCAATTAGTAAATATATGACCAATTTTTCCTTACTTGAGTAATTTGTTTTAAAAAATGAAATCATTATCACATGCATCCATATAAATTACTTGATTAATAAAGTTTTTTTCTTGTAATTTTACTGGAACTTAATCTTTTCATTTATATTCAAGTATTGGCCATCCATCAATAGCAACAGGACCCAATTTTGTACTGTCTCCTCTCTAGTGAAACCATTAAAAGATGTATTAGTTTCTTCGAGTGTAGATAGATTTTGCGTTTTCTCCTCCTTTCACTTTTGCTTGAAAGGTTTTTAATTCATGATAATTGGATTGGATGATCTAGTTCATATAGTTTTGTCGATTGGACTCATCTACTTTCTTTAGATGTGTTTTTTTCTTCTAAAAACTAGCAAAAAGTGAACTACAGTATTATATTCTCCCATCTCTGTTGTAAACTTGAGTAGATGTATCAAGACTCCAGGGGCAAAAGAAGTTCTTCCTGTGTTTTTGTTGTAAACCAGATATAAGGGGGGTAAAAATGATTCTCTGTATCGTATCGGCTATAAGAATTGCTTTTTGCATGAGGTTGTCCGCTTGGTGCTTTTGCATTTGCCTCGAATTTGGCACGCAAACTAACGATTTATTGATGATTCTCATTTGACAGACAAATACCATGATCTACCAGGATGTCTTCTCTTGCGTGCCTAATGATCTTATACATACCAGGTATGATACTTCACTTATCATCTCCCCTACCATGCTCTCTAATTGGGTGCGTGCACGCGCACTAACTGATTGCTTTCTTTCCCCGACCACCCGCAGAGCCGCGCTCAGACAAAGCATGGTGTCCCGGAAGGATAGGCTTGGTCACACCACCATCGATTTAGGGATAGCCCCCCAAAAGCTTGAATCTTACCAAAACGGAGACATAAAAAACACCGATCCACTGGAGAGATTACAGTCGACGCGAGGACATCTTGTTTCTTTCCCTTTGGAGTTCATGTGCAAGGAAGACTTAAGACCTGTGTTTAATGAGAGCGAGTATTACGCGTCCCAAGTTTTTCATTAAGAGTAGAGGGTCGGTCCGTTCCAAGTCCCAGTCTTTTTCTTTGCTGGGTCACTGGTTACTGGTTTTCGAACCAGTGATGATTCCTGATAATGTCATCAGCCATTGTTTTATAGCATTCAAATCAATTCGTAGAAAGAATCCTTAAATCTTTTTTGTTCTTCTTTCTTTTCCTTTTCGAACTTGCAGAAAAATACGAGGGATAGAGATAAAAGAGAGCTAGCTATATCTGTAAGTGATGTATCTTGAACATTGTTGTATAAAAAAAAAAAAACCAAGTATACGTACTTTCAGCAGCATTGCTCTTCAAGTTTTTTTTTTTTTTTTTTTTCCATCGAAAAGATTATTAAATCAGTCAATTTTTTCTTGGGTCCCTGTTCTTTGCAATTTAAGTATGAAGAGAAATTTGAAATATATAGAAAGTTAATGTGCACAAAGTAGCAAAAGAGCGGTGCTATTGTATTTTTGAACTTTATTTTTTATTTTGATATATTAAAATGAATTAAAAATATTTTAAAATAATTAATTTAAAGTAAAAAAAATTCAATTTTTTTATAATGAACATGTTGAAAGTAACTCAATGATGAAGAAACTACTTTAATAAAGGAAATCCCCAACTAACTTGCTTATTATGCATAGGAAAAATAGGTCACAAAAGAGTTTTTAAATTTAAATTTTAATTAAAAAATGGATTAAGAAAAAATTTAGGATAATTGTAGTTATCAAATGAATTATTTTAAGGCCAATATTACTTTTTAAATATCTTCAATCAAGATATTTTTTTCTATATATTTAGTTTTTTTTTCAAATCAATTAAAAGATATTCAAAAGATATATCGTTGAAGTGAATTTAAGCTAAGATTATTATAAAATAAGAGAAATCTTTTAGAAACACAGAGAGAAGAAGAAAAATAATGGTTCCTCTTATTTATTCAGTATAACTACGAGCCCAACTAACAAAATAACTATTTTTTAATTAATTCTAAGAAAATTTTCAAGAAAAATAAAAAAATCATACAAGTTTAATCTATAAACATACAAAATAATAATTTATAACAAATATATTTTCAAAACAAATATAATATCAGCATGCATGCATACTAACATGTGTATCCAAATTTATAAATTATATTAATTTAAGATTCTAATATACATACTAATAATAAAAATATATATACTTAAATTAAAATAAAAAAAATATTTATTTGTTAAAGCACTTTAAATTAATAAGACTTCTGTTCTTGTTTATTGTTTTTCACTAGTATAACTAGGATGTTTGCAATACGTCTCTCAAGATTCTAACACCACTATCTTGGTTTTTCTATATAAGATATCTAAACCAAAGATTATGTAATTCAAATATCTCTTAATAAGATGAATCTAAACTCTGGAATTAAGAAAAATCAAATCATAAAAATTAAAGGAAAACATTAAAAATAAGGTGAGAAAGAGTGGAAAAATCTGAAAATACAACTATTCTACGTTCACCATTTGTTTATAGTGAATTTTGGAAGCTAAAACGTTGAAGAACTAATAAAAATTAATTTTTATCATTATCAATCATTGACTAACCACCGTAAATCAAGAATTAAATCTACAAAAATCATGAGTTATTTGAGTGGAAAAAACAAGGGTTCTTCGAGATTAATTTATTATTCACCAATAATTTGTTTATTTAAAATAAATTTCAACACTTCCACGTGTCTAATTCTTCCTTCCTTTGATTATGCTGATAAAAATCATCACCACTTTGATTCCTTCATCACCATCTGATCTTGCTTCCTCGACTAGATGTTCCTGCATCTTATCTCCCAAGTTTTCACCATGACGCAGACTCCTTGCTCATTCTTTAATTTCAACCATCTATTGACTATGTAACAAAATAATATCATCTTGCTTCTTAATTAGTAAGATCAAATTAATTATTTTTAAAATATTTTTTCCCAAAAACTTGAAACATATTATTTGCAATGAACTTTTTTCCTTTAGATTAAACTAGATTTTACACTCACATGATGCCTGAGAAGAATTTCAAAGTTAATTTTTATTGAATTTCAAGGAAATTAAAATAAATATCCGCAAGAGTTTTAAAATTTAAACTTTAAAGGAAAAAATGTATTTCTTAAGTCAAAGTTCTCATTCTTTATTTATGTATTTTTTAGTTTTGATTAAAAATGTCTTTTTTATTAACAATATTGTATTTTAATAAAAAAAACCAAGATAATTAAAATAAATATTCATAAGAATCTCAATAATTATAAAGTTTATCTCTTTAGGCAAAACCTCCTTTTCCTTATTAATGTTTTTTACAAAAAAAACATTTTTTTTTATTAGTAGTGTGTTTTTTTAAAAAAAAAATTTATCATAATCTAAAAATCAAGTTCTAAAAAAGAGAGAGAAAATAATCATGTTTTCATAATTTTTATGTGAATTTATTTAAAATAAAAGAATAATTAATTTGTGAAAACTATATAAAAAATTAACAATACAAAAATATTTATTTTACTCAATTAATATTTATGTGCGATTTGTTTCTTACAATTTATTGCATATTATGCTCATCTATAATTTTTAACAAAGTTACTGGCTTGACTTTATCAAAAACTTGGTTCGACTCGTGATATGGTCAACTAGAGATAAAACACGAGTCAAAAACCTTTTTTTTTTTTTTTATCAAAATAACATCATTTTAATCATTTTTAATTTTTAATTTGGGTTAACTTGGGTCAAGGGTTGACCCTCCCACTCCATGATCCTGGACTTGCTCTAGGTTGAGTTTTAAAACTATGATAATAACCATTTTTATATTTACATGTATTAATTTGACAATTTTAAAATTAAGAATTTGTTCCAGGGATATTTTAGAAATAAAAATTAAAAAAAATATTGCCTTTGGAGATGTGTCCTTTGTTTATTTTATATTTTGAAAGTATAAAAATTCACTCCAAAATTATCTCAATGACATATGTTTTTTTATGTTTTTGTCTTTGTCTCTTCAACTAAACTTGTTTCTATATTTGTTGTTTTTGTTTTTTCTGTTTCAGGAGAATAACCAAATGCTACCTTAATAATAGCACACTTTACTTATTTTGATCCTAAAAAGTTAAATCAATTTTCAATTAGTTCCGACATAGAAACCAAGGATATGATACAGGATATTAATTCTGCTAACTTTCAAGTTGTTTTCAAATTCTACTAGAAGAGAATTAATTTCAACACTCAATATAAATTAAAATAAAAAAAATACTATCTAATTATTTTTTTCAAATATGTCAAGTTTGATAATAATACATATTAAAAATAAAATAATTTTTTTTTAATATTTTATTTTGTCTTGTTCATAATTAACCAAATAAGATATAATGACAATTACTCTGTCTAAAATAGATTTATTCTATCACCATCTCTTGTTTTATCTTGTCTCCTCTATATCATTTGTTTTCGTCTCTTCTATCTTGAGACACTAACTAAATGCTATCCTAGAGACTAAAATGTGAGAAAAAAAATTAAAGTTTTGGATTAAAATGTAATAACCTAAAACTATAGGCATCAATTATATAAAAAAATGAAAATTTCAAAGGCTAAATTAGAATTTTTTGCAAATAACAGTAGATTTCACTGTAGCAAAACATTGTAATATACATTGTTTCACTATAGTGAAATTATATTGATGATATATATTTAAAATCATGCTATCCTCATTTAAAACTTATAATAATCTCTCATATAAACTATATTGCAAAAACAAAAAATTAATATATTAAAAACAAAATCTATTCCATAAGAAAAGGTGATCATATTTTTTAAGATAAAATTTCTATTCCACTGCAAAGGAAAAGATTTTTTTGAATGGGGAATTAACATAGAAAATGAAAAACATTTAAATAATAAGATTAATATAATTTCACATATATATTTAGTCCAAAACAAGAAAATATATCATAAATATCTCTTTATTGTAATTTTTTATGGGAAATCCAAAAAAAATAATGATTATTTTTCTATAATCTTAGCAGAAAATCAAATGAACAAAAGATTTTAAAACTAAATTACTAAAAAATTAAAATTGAAAAAAAATGACGCCTATACATGCCAATGGAGCTAGAGAATCAGGCATGCATGCATGGGCTGGATATATAGGGGGCTGGAAAAGAACAACATGATGCTTGTCTCTGCAACTTCCCGTAATTAGAGGTCACAATAGTTGGTTTTTTTTTGTTTTTCAAATCTAATTTCAGCTTCTATTTTGCCCTAAAACATTTCAAACTCATTGAAACACACTTTAAATCTCCTAAAATTAGGGTCTGAAAAAAAAAGCACATCGTCACAATAAGAAGTCCAACAAACAAGGTGGGAACTGATGTACTATTTTGATGTATCATAGACTAAGGTACATCATATATATGCATAAGCTTCCATAGATTGGTAGCGTTAAAAAAACAAAAAAACTGACATGTTGGGAAAGGCTAGGCATCTACGGATCCTGACAACCTAACAAAACAAATAATAATAATGATAAACAAAAAAAAAGAGTTAATTAAAAAAAATTAAAAGAACTCACTCGTTTTTGAAGTAGAGAATTATTGTGGATGTAAGTACTATAATGACTATTTTACCCTTTATTGCTCTTAATAATTGCTTTGATATTGAGTGTAAAATCATCTTTTTAAAGGGATTCAAATATCATTTGTGGATTGAACATGGTCAATTTTATCGATCAACTTTGAAAATGCACAACAAAAATACTCTTTTGCCCTTGAAATAGAAGAGAGAAAAAAAAGTATTTTGTTAGGGTTTTTTTTTGTTTTTTTTATTTGCATAGTAAAATAATATTTATATCTTGACTGCTAAAAAAATAACCTTGTAGATAGGAGTTGCAGAAACTGTTAAGGAGTTGTTTTTATTGATCTCCTTGATCTTTATCACTTCTGATCTCCTACTCTTTATCGATCTCTCTTCACGAAACCCAACAACACAACCTCCAGCTATTCTTTTCCACCTTCTTAGTTGAACACAACACCTCAAATTCTCATATATCAATCATTGTCGACCTCCCTCCATGAAACCTAATTTAAAATGAATGTGGTTTGAATTTTGAAAATTAATCCATCAAAGTTTCTAATTCACTATTTTTTGGATTGTACAAATAGTACAACTTAATTTGGCTATAAAAGCCTTAAAAACCAAAAAAATCCCACAAGTTTTGTAGGTTTTCTTTTTAAAATCTAAATTGAAGCCAATCAAAATCAGTTGGTTTGGACTGGTTTTTAGTACAGTTTGGTTCTGAATATTTATAAAAAAATTTCTGGTTCGGTTGTTTTATTTTTATAAAAAACCAAACCTAATAAAAAATCCCCCCTCCAAGAATAAAATATAAGTTAATGAAACACCTAGTTAGGAACTCAATAATGTAGTGAAGGAAAGACTGCGTAGATTTATAGAAACACAAAAAAGCAAAGAAAGAGCATAAAATCCTTCCTCCCAAATTTGAAGGGTGGCTGCAATAAAGCTCCAAACCTTAAAATAAGGAAGGTAGATGAAAAAAGGAAAAAGAGGAAATGAGCAATCCTTGAAAATAATTGGCAATAAAGGACCAAAAAAATGGATTAATCCCATGGCAGGCTAGAACTCTAAACAAAAAAAAAAATTCACAAGCAGAAATGGGAAAGAAGAGGAAGGTCATTCAGAATTACCAGTGAGAAGCAGCGCCAAGCCCAAGAAAAGCTAGTTTAAGGTAGAAACAACTGCAACGATACACAAACTCGAGAAGCATAATTTTTTTTTAAAAAAAAAAGAAGATAAAAAACACCAACAACAAAGATCTGTCATAAATAAATAAATAAAAGATGGACTTCGCCAACATAGATAAACACAAGTGATTACAAATACCATATCATAACAAAATACAAACTATCAACTTAGAGACTGTTTGGGAATGCTCGTGTTTTTTTAAATTATTTTTTTTATATTTTCAGATCGTTTTAATGTGTTGATTTCAAAAATAATTTTTGAAAAATAAAAAAAATACTATTTTGATGCATTTCTAAATGAAAAATATTTTGAACTGCAACCGTTACTACAATCTCAAACAGACTCTTAATACGTAGAGATCAAAGTTGGAGATGGAAAGGGTCATTGATAAGTCAAAACCAACCTTATGAAAGCAATGTAATTCCATCGGGATCATAAGAAAAATAGGCATGTTAATTTACTAGCAGAAAACTAACAAAAGCATAAAAAACAAAGCAAAGCTAGCTAACTCGTTTAACATGAAATTCAACCAGAAAAGGAGCAACAAACCTCTAGCTAAGATGTTATGAAAACAAAACAAAACAAAAAAGAATCGATGCATACAAAAAAAAAGATAGAAGCATTAATGAACGACTTATAAATACCAATATATATAATGAAAAAATAAAAATGGATGCATTTGCAAGCGAAGGAAATGAAATGTGGCAAGGTAATGCAAAAGCAATTATATTGTAAGACACAGCTAACAAAAAAGAAAGTTCAATCAAACAAAAAGCAGTTCCATATAGGCAAAAAACAGTCAGGACAAAAAAAAAAGGGAATGGAAAATGAAAAATCATGCATGGAGGAAGTTAAAACCAACACAAACATAGTAGTCAAACCACAAGCAAGATAGATAAAATAATGAAATTCTAGATTGCATCTACCAAATGAATGTAAGAAGAAGAAACCAACATCAGTGAAAAAGAAGCAGTTGCTTCTAGCAAGAGGAAAAAATGGAAAACAAACTAAAACAATAGTAGGCCTACTTTAAAAGCACTAAATGGGAATACCAAGAGGTGGCAAAGAGGAGCATTTAAAACAGCTTCCTTATCCTTCTAAAAAAATAATAAATATAAGGTTGAGATCAGAATCCTATTCTAACTTAGAAATCAAAGGGGCGACAACTTCTCCTTT